>ERZ724523.96-NODE-96-length-51553-cov-19.825916_pt1 | contig 51553 bp, 49 predicted proteins | sample MGYA00376056_ERZ724523 | MGnify/ENA primary metagenome ERZ724523 (study PRJEB28724, sample SAMN07190888) | wastewater metagenome | isolation source: influent of sewage treatment plant in Hong Hong | place: USA: Christiansburg, Virginia | collected 2016-03-01 ... | reverse complement strand
TTACCCGTGTGAAAGTAGGTCAACGCCAGGCTCCCATTCAAACCCCCTGTACCCAACGGTACCGGGGGTTTTGTCTTTGTGGTGTGAATTTTTTGCGCAGCCCTTGCGTCTCGCTATCCGGACAAAATGTGCTGTTTGAGCGCATCAATGTGGGGAAATTTGGCTGAATTCTGGGCTGAACAGGGGTAAATCCGGGGTTTGTGGGGGAAAATGCCTTATAGAACAAAACCCTATTGACAAGGTGGAAATAGATAACATTTTCGTCTTGGCCAGCGATACTCTACAATCAGAACCTTGTTGAGACGCCCACAAGGACGCCCCCTGATGCTTTACCCCGAATTGTTTGTCCAGCTGGAAAAAGCCCGCTGGGACATGGCCACGGATATTCCGTGGGATACCTTCTCCCCCGAACTGCTGAGCGACGAACAGGCGCAAACCATCCGCCTGAACGCCATCACCGAATGGTCGGCGCTGCCAGCCACCGAAATGTTTTTGCGTGATAACCGGCATGACAGTGATTTTTCTGCATTCATGTCCATCTGGTTTTACGAAGAACAAAAGCACGCCCTGGTGCTGATCGAATACCTGCGCCGTTTCCGTCCAGACCTGATGCCCACTGAAGCAGAACTGCACGCAGTGCGCTTCGAATTCGATCCGGCTCCGCCGCTGGAAACCCTGATGTTGCACTTTTGTGGCGAAGTTCGGCTGACCCAGTGGTATCGCTGCGCCTCCGAATGGCACACTGAGCCAGTGATCAAGCATATCTACAGCACGCTGTCGCGTGATGAAGCTCGCCATGGCGGTGCTTATCTCAAATACATGAAGCAGGCGATTGAGCGCTCGGGCGATCAAGCCCGGCTGGCGTTTGCCAAGATCGGCATGCTGATGGCCTCCAGTGGGCGTTCCGGCAAGCCGCTGCATCCGACCAATCTGCACGTCAATCAGTCGCTGTTCCCCAATGACACGGTACAAAGCCGTTTGCCTGACCCAGACTGGCTGGATGACTGGCTGACCCACAAGATTTGCTTCAACAGTGAATGGGAATCCCGCGTGGTGGGTGGTATCCTTCGCAACTTGTCGAGTTTGTTTGAACGCACTTTTGAGTCGGTGCAGCAACTCAACCGTTACCGCAAGGAGCTGGTTGCCGCCACCGCGTGATGGAACGCCATGAACTACCCTGCCCCCGAATTTGAACGCAAGCTATGTCCTCCCGAGCAACTGGCCACCCGTCTGGCCAGCCTGCCGCGCCCGCTGGTGATGACCAATGGCTGCTTTGACATCCTGCATCGGGGGCATGTCACCTATCTGGCCCAGGCGCGTGCGCTGGGGGCTGGGCTGGTGGTGGCCCTGAATACCGATGCCTCGGTGCGCCGGCAGGGCAAGGGTGATGACAGGCCGGTCAACCCGCTGGAACAGCGCGCCGCCGTGATGGCCGCGCTGGAAAGCGTGTCATTGGTCACCTGGTTCGACCAGGATACCCCGGCAGAACTGATTGAACAGGTGCGCCCTGATGTGTTGGTCAAAGGCGGTGACTGGCCAATTGACCGGATTGTGGGCAGTGCAGAAACCCTGGCGCGCGGCGGGCAGGTACATTCCATTCCGTTTGAATTTGCCACCTCAACCACCGCCATGCTCACCCGCATCCGCAGCCAGGGCTAAGCGCAGTGAAAGCCCCGGCTCTGGCAGTCTTGCGCCGTCTGTCTGACGGCGGTTTTCATTCTGGCGAACGCATGGCCGAAGAGCTTGGCTGTTCGCGCGCCTCGGTCTGCACCCGCATTCAATCGCTGGCTGAGCAGTACCACCTGCAGATCGACCGCGTGCGCGGCCAGGGCTATCGCCTGCTCACCCCGATTGACTGGCTTGACGCCTCCGCCATCCAGCCTGGGCTACCGGCTGGCCTGCGGGTGGAGGTGGTCGATGAAACCGGTTCCACCAATAGCGATGTGCTGGCGCGGGCAGCGCAGGGTGAGGCCAATGGCCTGGTGCGGCTGGCCGAAGTGCAAACCGCTGGCCGTGGCCGGCTGGGCCGGCGCTGGCAAACCCCGCTGGGCAGCGGGCTGACTTTTTCCCTGCTCTGGCGGTTTGATTGTGGTGTCGGTCAGTTGTCTGGCCTGAGCCTGCTGGTTGGCGTGGCGCTGACCCGGGTGCTCAATCGCCTGGGGGCACCGGTCAGGCTGAAGTGGCCCAACGATGTCTTGCTGGGCGAGCGTAAGCTGGCCGGAATTCTGATTGAACTGGCCGGCGATGCGCTTGGCCCGTCGGCGGTGGTGATTGGTGTGGGCTTGAACGTGCATCCGGCAGGCGATGTTGGCCAGCCCGCCGCTGCGCTATCAGACGCTGGCCTGAGCCTGTCGCGCAATGCCCTGGCCGCCGCACTGTTAAGCGAGCTGGCTGACCTGCTGACCCAGTTTGCCCATGACGGCTTTGCGCCATTCCGGGCGGAATGGGAGCATTGGCACGCCTGGCAGGACGAGCCTGTCGTGTTGTTGCCCATGCAGGGTGAGGCACTGGCCGGCATTGCCTTGGGCATTGATGCGCATGGCGCGCTACGGCTGATGACTGCCCACGGTGAACAGGCGGTGCATGCCGGTGAAATCAGTCTGCGGAGGCATGCATGAAATTATTGATCGACGCTGGCAATACCCGGGTGAAATGGCGGATCGTCGCGGTGGCGTCTGCTCAGGTGCTGGCCGAAGGGGCAGCGCTGCATGATGACCTGTCGGCGCTGGCAGTGGATTGCCAGCGCTGGCGTCCACGCTGGGCACTGGGCTGCACCGTGGCCAGCGAGGCGCTGGGCCTGCAGATTGCCGCTTGCCTGCCGCCTGGGCTGACGGTGGCCTGGCAATGGCCACAGGCCGAGCAGGCCGGGGTGCGCTGCCATTACGACACCCGCCAGTTGGGTGCCGACCGCTGGATGGCGCTGCTGGGCGCTGGCGGTGCCGCGCCGGGTGCCAAGGTGGTGGTGTGCGCCGGCACCGCCTTGACCATTGACGCATTGCGCGCTGACGGCCTGTTTCTGGGTGGGACCATTGCCCCTGGCCTGACGCTGATGCGCAATAGCCTGGCCAGCGGCACCGCCCGGCTCGGGCGTCCGGATGGCCAGTATGCCGACTACCCCAGCCAGACTGCCGATGCGATTTACAGCGGTTGCCTGAATGCCCTGCTGGCACCAATTGTCCAGCAGGCGCAGCGGCTGAGCGCGCTGGATGGCCCTGTTACGGTTTATTTGACCGGGGGCGATGCCAAATTGATTGCGCAGTATCTCCCCGTTTGCTATCAGATTGTGGATAATCTCGCGCTAGACGGATTAGCCAGGATAACATGTCCATGAAGTGGTTTCTTGCTGCGCTGGTCGCGGCGAATGTGTTGATCGCCCTGTTGGGCGCACTCAGCAAGCCGGTGGTGACCGATATTACAACTCGGGAAAGCAACGCCAATCAGATCAAACTGGTGCCCACTGGCGAAATCAGCCCGTTGGCCGCCCTGACCGCGCCCAAAGCAGGCTCGGCGCTGCCACCCACGCCCGATGCGCCAGCCCCAGTTGCTGCGCCACCCACACCGCCCGTGACTTCGCTGGCTGCGGCGCTGGCTCCGGAAGCCGCGCATTCGGCCAGCCCGGCTTCCACACCTTCCGCACCGGCGGCGGCGCTTGCGCCAACGCCTGGTAAACCCGACGCCAAGTCCGCGCCAGTGGCCAAACCTGCGGCCAGTGCGCCCAAGGCTGAACCCACCAAGCCTGAGCCTGCCAAGCCTGAACCAAGCAAAGCGGAAACCAAGCCAGCAGCCAAGCCGGCGGAAGTGAAAAAACCCGAACCCAAGCCTGAGCCCAAGCCGGAAGCCAAACCTGAAGCGAAAGCACCAGCGAAAGCCGAGGCCAAACCCGTGGCAGACAATAAAGTGGCCAAGCTGGAGCCCAAGCCTGAAGCGGCCAAGCCGGAAAAAACCGACGCTGCCAAGGCCAAACCCAAGCTGATGTGTTATCAGTCAGCCGAGCTGGACAGTGCCACTGCCACCAAGCTGAAAGCGGCCTTAAACAAGGCCGGCCTGGCCAGCAAGATGCAGGAAAGTGTGCACGAAACCGGGCGGACCGGCGGCAAGTTCTGGGTGTATCTGCCAGCGCAAAGCAACCGTGATGAAGTGCTCAAACAGTCGGCCAGCCTGAAAGACAAGGGCTTTGACAACTATGTGGTCAATACTGATGGCGAACACAAGAACGCCTTGTCGATGGGGCTGTTTTCACAGGAAGACAGCGCCAAAGCCATGCTCAAGCGTCTGAACGACAGCGGCTACCCAGCCAAGCTGGCCCCGCGCGGCGGCACGCCAGTGAGCAGCAGCACTGTGCGGGTGGATGGGCTAGACGAAGCCGCCAGCGCCAGCCTGAACAAGGCCACTGCCGGTCTGACCGGGCTGAAACCGACCAGTTGCAAACCCTGATGCTGCCACCGTGACACGCCGTCGCCTGCTGAGTGCAATGACATGTCACGGTTTTGTCACGATTTGGCCACGATTGTGTCATCCGGATGACGTACTTTCGGCAGGTTCCCAACCTGCCTGCTGATTCCCGGAGCTTGACCCCATGAGCCGCCTGATCAAAACCGACGACAGTGTCGTCAATGACTCGTCCAACCTGGCTTTTTCTTCCATTCTGGATGCCTCGCTACAGCGTCGTGGCCTGCTCAAGGGCTTGGGCGCTTCGCTGGCGCTGGGTCTGGCTGGCTCCAGTGTCAGCCAGTTGGCTGCTGCTGCCAACGCCCCGCTGGCCCCGCTGAGCCTGGGGTTTACCGGTCTGCCGTTCACGACCGATGATGTGGTACATGTGCCGGCGGGCTACCACGCCAATGTGCTGTATGCCTGGGGTGATCCGGTGGGTGTGCCGGGCAAGATGCCGGCGTTCAAGCAGGACGCCAGCAACAGCGCCGAAGAACAAGCCGTGCAAGCTGGCATGCACCACGATGGCATGGCCTATTTTCCGCTGCCGTTTGGCTCGGCGCACAGCAAGCGCGGCTTGCTGGCCATCAACCACGAATACACTGACGACGGCTTGCTGCATACCGATGGTATGGCTCACTGGAGTGAGAAAAAAACCGCCAAAGCCCAGGCTGCTGTCGGCGTATCGGTGATTGAAGTGGAAGACACCGGCAAAGGCTGGCGCGTGGTGCGTCCGTCGGCACTGGCTCGCCGCATCACCGCCACCACGCCGTGCGCCATTGGCGGCCCGGCCAAGGGCCATGCGCTGATGAAAACCCAGGCTGACCCCAAGGGCGAGCGTATTTTGGGCACGCTGAACAACTGCGCCAACGGCCAGACGCCGTGGGGTACCTACCTGACCTGTGAAGAAAACTGGAGCGATTACTTCGCCAACAATGGCGAACTGAGCGCCGACGACAAGCGCTACGGCATTAAAGCCACCGACACCGGCTATAAATGGGCCGAAACCGATTTCCGCTTTGACCGCCAGGTCACCCCGAACGAAGCGCACCGCTTTGGCTGGGTGGTGGAAATCGATCCGTTCGATGCCAAATCCACCCCGGTCAAGCGCACCGCGCTGGGCCGGATCAAGCACGAAGGTGCCACCGTGGTGCTGGCACCGGACAACCGTGTGGTGGTGTACATGGGCGACGACCAGCGCTTTGAGTACATCTACAAATTTGTCTCCAGCAAGACGTACAACCCGAAAAACCGCAAAGCCAACTTTGACTTGCTTGATCACGGCACGCTGTACGTGGCGCGTTTTGACAAGGACAACACTGGCCACTGGCTGGAACTCAGCCACGGCAAGAACGGCCTGACCGCCGCCAACGGCTTTGCCAGCCAGGCCGATATCTCCATCCACACCCGCCGCGCCGCCGACCTAGTGGGGGCCACCAAGATGGACCGTCCGGAGTGGATTGCCGCTCACCCGCACAAGCCGTATGAAATCTACTGCACGCTGACCAACAACAGCGAGCGCGGCAAAGACGGGAAAGCAGGGGTGGACGCGGCCAATCCGCGCGTGGACAACACCTTTGGTCAGATCATCCGCTGGTTTGAAGGCGACAATAACCCGGCATCGACGGCGTTTGTCTGGGACCTGTTTGCGCTGGGCGGCAGCCCAACCGGCAAGGGCAACAAGAAGGCCAGCGTGCAGGGCGACACCTTTGGCAGCCCGGACGGCCTGAAATTCTCCAGTAATGGCCTGCTGTGGGTACAAACTGACGTGTCTACCAGCACGCTCAACGAAAAAGACTACCTGGGCATGGGCAATAACCAGATGCTGGCGGTGATTCCCGAACGCGGCGAATTCCGTCGCTTCCTCACCGGCCCGCGCGGCTGCGAAATCACCGGCATTGCCTTCACCCCGGACAACCGCACCCTGTTCATCAATATCCAGCATCCGGGTGAAACGTCGTCCGAGCGTTCCGACCCGGCTGCGCCGAAAGCCATTTCCGCCTGGCCGGATGGTGCTGCTGGCGGCCGTCCGCGTTCGGCCACCGTGGTGATTCGCCGTGACGATGGCGGCGTGATTGGCGTGGCGTAACGATCCGTCAGCCTGATGTGATGGCAAACCGCCCCCCGTACCAGTGCAACTGGGCAGGGGGCGGTTTTTTTTTCGGGGCAATAAAAAACCCGCCAGTATGCACTGTGCGGGTGATTGGCCTTGTGGCCGGTCTTGCTTAAGCTGGTGCCCAGGGTCGGACTCGAACCGACACGCCTTGCGGCGGGGGATTTTGAGTCCCCTGCGTCTACCGATTTCGCCACCTGGGCAGGTGTCAGGATGGTTTGAGGTTCAAACACCCTTCGGTAAGAGCGGCATAATACAGGGCTGGCTTAGCGCTGTAAACTGCGCGCGCAGCCCCCGGTGCCGATTCGGCTAATCCGCCGGCCCTTGTTTCCAGCTGACGGCCAACTGATAGAGCGCATCACGCGGCACGCCGGTCAGCGTGGCGGTGAGTTTGGCCGCCTGCTTTGGCGGCAGTTCGGCCATCAGCACGCGCAGGGTGTGTTCGGCCTGCGCATCAATGGCGTTGTTGGCGATCACTGCCGGGGCGGCGTCGATGATCAGCACGCATTCACCACGCTGCTGATTGCTGTCGCTGGCCACCCAGGCGGCCAGTTCACTGGCGGGCAGAGTGCGCAGCGTTTCAAAGGTTTTGGTCAGCTCACGGCCCAGCGTCACTGGCCGATCTGCGCCCAGGGTGGCCGCAATATCGTGGGTGCAGTCGGCCATCCGGTGCGGCGCTTCGTACAGCACCACGGCATAGGGGGCCTCCTGCCACTGCGCCAGCTGCTTGCAGCGGGCGGTGCTTTTGGGCGGCAGAAAACCATGAAACAGCCAGTCGGAGGTGGTGATGCCGCTGCCGGCCAGTGCGGTTACCGCCGCGCAGGCACCGGGAATGGGGCAAACCGGATAGCCGGCCGCCCGTACGGCGTGAACCAGCCGGGCACCCGGATCAGACACGGCGGGGGTGCCGGCATCAGAAACCTGGGCGACAATCTGGCCTTCGGCCAGCCAGCCACAGATTTTTTCTGCCATCGCACATTCGTTATGTTCGCGTACACTGACCAGCTTGCTGTGCAGGCCATAGCGAGACAGCAACTGGCCGGTTACCCGGGTATCCTCGGCGCAGACGATATGCGCGGCGCTGAGCACGGCCAATGCGCGCAGGCTGATGTCGGCTACGTTCCCAATCGGTGTGGCCACCACATATAATGTGCCGTTCACCAGAGACGCACGCGCGTCTTCGACAATCGGAAAGAGTGGAGTATGCAACGACGGGCTCCTTGGGTGCGAATGCTGCTGGCAGCCATGCTGATGATGGGATGGGGCGGACCGGCGTTAGCCGCCGGCCCGAACTATAGCATTGAACTGGACGACGTGCCGGCGCTGAGATCCCCACTGACCGCCATTCTCGATCACCCGCCAGCCCAGGCGGAAAAGCGGGTGGAAACCGTGCCCGCCGGCCCTGCGCCGAAAATGGCAATCTTGCTGCCCTTGAGCAGTGACAGCCTGGGGGAGGCGGCTCAGGTGGTGCGGCAGGGAATTGAAGCCGCCTGGAAAGTGGATGGCGATGCCGAGTTGCGCTGGTACACCACCCGTCTGGACGATGTGCAGGCGCGCTATCAGCAGGCACTGAGCGAAGGTGCCGAGGTGGTGATTGGCCCACTGACCCGTCCGGAAATTGCCGCAATTGCGCCCCTGGTCAAGATGCCGACCCTGGCGCTGAATACCCTGCCGGCCAATCCGGTTCCAGGCTTGTACGCGCTGCATCTGGCGGCAGAGGCTGACGCCGAGCAGGTGGCGCAGGCCATGCACCACGCCGGCTCGGTGTTTCCGATGCTGATGGTCGGCAGTGATCCCTTGTCGCAGCGCCAGGCGCAGGCGTGGACGGCGGCCTGGGTCGAGCTGGCTGGACGGCAGCCGCGCACGCTGCGTTGGCCTGCTGAGGCTGAACGCTGGCAGCAGCAGCGTGAATCGGTGGATGCGGTGGCGGTGATGCTGAATACGGCAGAATGGGCGGCACTGCGCCAGACGCTGGGGTCAGTGCCGGCGTATTTGCCACCCAGCCTGAACGAGCAGGCACCGGTTGGGTCGGAAGGAGTGGCCATCACCGTACTGGACATGCCGTGGTTGCTGACGCCAGATAGCGGGGTTTCGGCACGTTACCCCCGCCCGCTTGAGCCGCTGACCCATGCCACCGAGCGGCTGTATGCGCTGGGCATTGATGCCTTTCGGGTGGCGCGCCGTCTGGCCGGGCGCAATACCCCTGGCTTGTGGCTCGATGGGGTGAGTGGCCGTTTGCAACTGGGGTCTGGGCGGGAGGTCCAGCGCCGCCTGTTGCTGAGCTCGCCCACGGGTCAGCTCTGGCTGGATGAGTAAGCCATGAATGAACGCGGGCAGCAGGCCGAAACGCTGGCGCTGAGCTGGTTGCAGCAGCGTGGTCTGGTGTGCGTGGCTCGTAATTATCGCTGCCGGATGGGGGAAATCGACCTCATCATGCACGATGGCACCACCCTGGTGTTTGTGGAAGTGCGCCAGCGCCGCTCGGCCCGTTTTGGCGGCGCTGCCGCCAGTATTACCCCGGCCAAGCAGGCCCGGCTGGTGCGCACGGCAGAACATTATCTGCACACGCTGCCCAGCCTGCCACCCTGTCGGTTTGATGCCGTTCTGCTGGATGGCCAGCAGCCGCCCGAGTGGCTGCAAAACATTATTTGATAAGGAAGCCCGATGGATTTGATCCAGCGCGTCAACGAACATTTTATTGAAAGCATTGCCGCCAAACAGCAGGCGATGGAAGTGCTGTCACCGGGTATTGCCGTGGCGGCAGAAAAAATGGTGGCCTGCCTGATGAACGAGGGCAAGGTGCTGGCGTGTGGCAATGGTGGATCTGCCGCCGATGCCCAGCACTTTGCCGCCGAAATGGTTGGCCGGTTTGAGAAGGAACGTCCGGGGCTGGCCGCGCTGTCGCTGGCCACCGACAGTTCGGCGCTGACCGCCATTGGCAACGACTACGACTTCGACATGATTTTTTCCAAGCAGGTGCGCGCACTTGGTCAGACTGGCGACATCCTGCTGGCCATTTCCACCTCGGGCAACTCGGCCAATGTGATTGAAGCCATTCATTCCGCCCACGAACGGCAGATGACGGTCATTGCCTTTACCGGCAAGGATGGCGGCCAGATTGGCGAGCTGCTCACCAGCGAAGACATCCTGCTCAATGTGCCGGTATACCGCACTGCCCGCATCCAGGAAGTGCATATCCTGATGATCCACGCCCTGTGTGATGCCATCGACTACATGCTGCTGGGAGGAGAATGATCATGCGTCGCCGTCTGGCTGTTGCGCTGTGTGTGCTGGCTGCAGTGCCGACGCTGTCGGCATGCGTGCCTGCGGTGGTGGCGGGGGCGGGGGCCGCGCTGTGGGTGGGCAATGACCGGCGCACCACGGGCTCTTATGCCGATGACCAAACCTTTGAAGTCAAGCTGGCCTCGCAGATCAGCAGCAAAACGCCAGGCGCGCATGTCAATGTGACTGCGTTCAATCGGGCCATCCTGCTGACCGGCGAAGTGCCAGACGAACAGGCACGCGCCCAGGCCGACTTTACGGCCCGCGCGTTGCCCGGCGTGCGCAAGCTGCACAACTACCTGGTGATTGCACCCAACTCCACCCTGGGCAACCGGCTGAACGACAGTGGTCTGAGCACCAAGGTGCGCGCCCGTCTGCTGGAAGGCAAGAACTTCTCGTCCAACCATTTCAAGGTGGTGGTTGAGCGCGGCGAGGTGTATTTGCTGGGATTGGTGTCGGATGTCGAGGGCGAAGAAGCGGCCCGTCTGGCCAGCGAGACGTCTGGCGTGCAAAAAGTGGTGACTTTGTACGAGTACCTGAACGAACGCCGCGAATAAGGCGTGCGTCGCTCAGGCCGGCGGCAGGCTGACCTGTTCGTGCCAGTGCAGGTCGGTGCACAGCACATGCACCCGTTCATGCACTTCCAGTGCCAGCGACATGGTGACGCAGGATACCGGCTCGGTGACCGACAGGTATGGCTGAGTCAGTTGCACCCGGCCTGGTTGCTCCAGCGCGCTGCGAAAATAAGGGCGGCGTGACCAGCGTGCGCCCTTGGCGTCGGCCAAAGGGGCAAAGCGGCGCAGGCTGCTGGCGCTGTAGGCCCCGATATTGTCGCCGACCTGCTCGCCAAACTGATTCAGCAAGAAGCAGCGCAGCACGTCCGGATGCTGGCGCAGCATGATGCTGGCTTCCGCCAGGGGAATGCCTGCCGCCAGCGCATTGGCGCACTGGCGAAAGGCGGCGTGGACACTGCGGTAAACGGCGGCGGCGTTTTGCCGGCGTGCCTGTTCGCGCACTTCAAAATCATGCCACAAGGTATCCAGCACCGGCAGCACCTGCAGGCTGTCTGGCAGTTGCGGTGCTGGGCGGGCAAAGTAATAGCCCTGGACAAAATCCGCCTGCGACTCCAGCGCAATCACCCCTTCCCGTTCAGTTTCTACGCCTTCCGCCACCACCAGCGCGCCAATTTCCTGCAGCATGGCCACCAGCCGGGGGTACAGCGCGCGTGCCTGGCGGGTCTGGCTGGCGTCGCGCAGCAGCGAGCGGTCGAGCTTGACGATGTCGGGCTCCAGCCGCCACAGCCGGTCGATATTGGCGTGGCCAGCACCAAAATCATCTACGGCAATCACACAGCCTTGCTGCTTGAGCTGCTGCAGCGCTGCCACCAGCGCATCCAGGTCGTCAATCCGGTGTTCCAGCACCTCCAGCACCACACAGTCCGGCGTCAGGCCGTGGGCGGCCAGCCAGTCGGGAAAGCGGTCAACCGCCTGCGGGTCAAGCAAGAACCCTTCGGCGTCGGCATTAAGGAACAGCCAGCTGTTGTTCAGCCCCAGCCGGGCATAGTGGGCCACGTGCAGCGCGCGGGCGTGGCGGTCCAGCGCCGTGCGCTGGTTCAAGGGTATATGTGGGGCAAACAGCTCTGCAGGGGGCACCGGCTGACCTTGCGGATTATGTGCCCGCAACAGGCCTTCCACGCCAATCAGCCGGCGGTGTGCCAGGCTGTAAATCGGCTGGAAATGCGAACTGCACACCAATCCCGCCGGCGCAGGGGCCGATAATGGCAGGCAAGGGGGAGCAAGATGTGCGTTCATGATGGCAGGGTCAGGCGTGGAGAGGCCGGGGGCCAGGGTGTGTTCATGCAGCAAATGTCATGCCAGTTGTTTCTGATGGGGCAGAATCTGCCGGAATCGCGGCCAAGATGGCGGGTTTGCGCCAGTCTGCCGCACAGGCGGCGCAATTGTGCATGGTTTTGTCTCGTCTTGCACCAAAAAAGGCCCGCACAGGGCGGGCCTTTTTCACGGCGTGCAGCACATCCGGCTTACTGCTGCTGAATCCCGGCCACCAGCCACTTGTTGTCGGTGTCGTGGCCCTTGACGTAGTGCCAGACTTCCGAGAACGGGGTAATCGGGGCATTGACCGATTCGCTGACCATGCCATGGAAATGCACGCTGGCGATATAGCGGCCATTTTCTTCCACGGCATCCAGCAGGTCGCAGTTCAGCGTCGGGAAGTCGGCCACTTCGCTGTTGTGGCTGACTTCTGCCTTGACCGCAGCAAACATTTCCGGGGTCAGGTATTTGGCCACTTCACCCACATTGGCCGGGTTGTTCATGCTTTGCAGGTGCATGAAGGTGGCCTTGGCCTGACGCAGGAAGTGCGGCACTTCGGTGCCGTCCGGCAGGCGGCCATTGGCCAGCGGTGCCGCCGGCTGGGCCGGACTGAACTGGTCAAACAAGCCGCCGCCCGTGCCAGGCACCGGCTGGTTGCTATTGCTTGGGCCATTGCGCAGGCTGTTATTGTTGTTCAGCAGGCTGTCGCGGGCGCTCTGGCCAGACGACTTGCCGCCACGGCCCAGTGCCGGGGTGGCCTTGCGCCGCATCATCCACCACAAGCCACCACCCAGCAGGGCGGCCAGCAGCAACAGCGTGCCCCACGGCATGCCACTGCTGGCCGGCGCTGCCGGTGCAGCACCCGTCAGTGCCTGGGCTTGTTGGGCCGGCATCGGCGCGCCTGCGGCTTGCGGTGCTGCTGCACCATTGGCGGCAGCGGCTGGCGCTGGGTTGTCGCTCATGGCCGAGCCCAGCATATAGCCTGCTGCGGCACCGGCGACGCCAGCGGCAACAGCGGTACCAATGCCTGGCCCCGAACGTTGCTGCGGCGCGCTATTGGGCGCGGTCTTGCCGTACATCGGCGCAGCAGGTGCCTGCTGCGCCGGGGTGGCGTTATAGGATTGGCTCTTAGACGGGGTGGAGCGTTGCATGCCGCTGGATTTGCCACCGCCAAACTTGGCAGCGTCGGCAAACGGTGCAGTAAACAAGGCTGCCGTGGCCAGGGTCAGGACGAGATGTTTGGCAGTGTGGGCCATGGTATGCGAAGTCTCCTAAATAAGGTGGTGCGGGGTAGGCCGGCGGGCCGGCTGCCAAGCGGGGCTGGCTACCGGCTTGGACAAGATCAGCCTGCCGGGGTTCCTTGCACATGGGGGCAGGTGTCGATCACATCAAGTACGTAAGCGCGCTGCGCGTCAATCCGGAAGCGAATATTGTAATCATAGAGGTGCACGCCGTATTCGCGCGCCGGATTATCCTGGTAGGCCGGGCGTGGGTCTTGCGCCAGCACTTCTTCAATCAGTGCCGCCAGTTCGGGGTGCTGGGCTTGATGACGCTGCACGGCGGCAGCGGCGGCGGCGCTCCATTCCACCGCCAGCGTGGCCGGCGGGCCATCAACAAAACCGCCGCGCGCCTGTGGCTGGCTGTCCACAAACGGGATATAGGGCTTGATATCGAGAATGGGCGTGCCGTCGAGCAGGTCCACGCCGCGCAGGCGCAGCACCACGCCATGTTCGCTGTCGATGCCGAGCAGTTCAGCCACGCTCAGCCCGAGTGGGTTGGGGCGGAAGGTGGAGCGGCTGGCAAAAACCCCCACTCTGGCATTGCCGCCCAGCCGGGGCGGACGCACAGTGGGCCGCCAGCCATGTCCGGCGGTTTGGTGGAAGGCAAAAATCAGCCAGACATGAGAAAAACTGTCCAGCCCGCGTACGCTGTCAATCTGATTGTACGGCGGTAGCAGGCTGACGGTGGCCAGCGCATGCGGGGCCAGCCCTGGCTGGCGTGGGATGCCAAATTTTTCCCGGTAGGGGCTGTGCAGGATGCCGATGGGCTGCAAGGAGTAAGTGGAATGCATGGCGTATTGTTACGGGAGCCGGCGGCCAGAGCAAGCACCGCTTGCCATGGCTGGGTGCATTTGGCACTTCGGTAAGAAAATGCCGGCGCAAGCGCCGGCAACGGAGAAACCCTGGCGCACCGCCGGGGGCGGGCGGGGCCATGGCAATGCAAGATCAGAGCACGCGCCAGGCTGCCAGCGCCAATGCCAGCCCACAGGCTGGCGCACCCAGTAGCCAGCGCAGCGGTCGGCTGGACGGGACAAACCCCACGCCCCGCACAAAGCCAGCGCACATTGCCCAGCACAGCCACAGTGCCGTTAAGGTGTCGGCGCTACCGTCCGCCTGGCGCAACAGCCGGGGAGCCAACGTTAGCCCCAGCATCAGTGCCACCGCGAGTATCAGCAAGGCCGTGCGCGGTTGAGCTGGGTCAGGCGGGGTCTTCATCGCAGCCACCTTGACGATCGGGGGTGCATTCGCCCCACATGGCATTGAGAATGGCCAGCAGCACGGCAAAGCCGAGCCCCAGCATCCAGGCAAAATACCACATAGTCATATCCTTTTTAGAAAATTCTGACGCGCTAAAAACGCGCTGATTTATTCAGAAAAATCGGTTTTACCAAAAGCAAAATCCATAAAAATCAAAGTTTTGGATTAAAACTGGATTCCCGCTGTCGCGGGAAGGTTCAGGCTGGCGCGCACACCCCCTTGCCGGCGCGCAAGGCCGGCAGACTATCGCCAGCCAGATACGCGGCCACGGCCACCCCCGGCTCGGCCTGCGTGGTCAGTGCCAGCGTTACCCCCACCTCAGCCAGCCGTCGCGCCAGGTCGGCCCCGCCATCGCGGGCCAGCACTGCCTGACAGCTGCGCAGTGGATGGGCGTCCAGCGTGGCCAGACGCAGCATGGCGTCAGCCGGCAGCGTCAGCCACTGCGCCAGACCACTGTCGGTGTCCACCAGGATAAAGCGGGTGCATTTGCCCGGATGGGCGCTGACTTCCCGACCGTTCTGACAACAAATGGCGATGTGCATATGCGCCATATCCTTTCTGCCGTGATGGCCCAACTCAATAGGCGCTGTGGCTGTGTTCACGGATGTAATCTGCCGTCACCTTGCCGGCCATCACCTGGTAGGCCCAGCGGGTGTAAAAAATGATCAAGGGCATGAAAATCACCGTGGCTCCCAGCATCAGCCCCAGCGTCAGCTGGCTGGAGGCGCTGTCCCATACCGTCAAACTGGAGGCCGGATGGCTGCTGGACGGCATGATGAATGGAAACATTGAGGTTCCGGCGGTGGCAATCACCCCGCTGAGCGCCAGTGCCGAGGCCCAGAAGCCGGCAAAGGTGCGGCCAGCGCGCGCCAGCCAGGCGGTAGCCAACCAGCCCAGATAGGCCATCAGTGGCAGCCCCCAGGTCCACGGCCAGCGCTGGTAATTGGCCAGCCAGGCACCGGCCTGACGGCTGACTTCCTTGGCCAGCGGGTCGGGCAGGGCATTGGCCGCCACCGCCGAGGTGATCACATAGCCGTCGATGCTGCGCGCCAGCCACAGGCCCGCCACGGTGAACGCCAGTGCCGCCACTGCCAGGCAGGCATTCAGCCAGCGCCCGGCGCGGCGCTGGATATCGCCTTCGGTGCGGTGCATCAGGTAAATCGCCCCGTGGGCGGTGACCATGGCGCTGGACACCACGCCACACAGCAGGGCAAACGGATTGAGCAAGGCCCAAAAGCTGCCCTGATACACCGACACCAGATCCGGGCGGAAGTAAAACGGCACGCCTTGCAGCAGATTGCCAAACGCCACACCAAAAATCAGCGGCGGCACCACCCCACCAATAAACAGGCCCCAGTCCCACAGCTGCCGCCAGCGCGGATGATGAATCTTGCTGCGGTAATCAAACCCTACCGGGCGGAAGAACAGCGCCCACAGCACCGCCAGCATGGCCCAGTAGAATCCAGAAAACGCCGTGGCATACACCAGCGGCCAGGCGGCAAAAATCGCCCCGCCGGCGGTGATGAACCACACCTGATTGCCATCCCAGTGCGGGCCGACGGTGTTAATCACCACCCGACGCTCGATATCGTCGCGGCCAACAAAGGGCAGCAGCGTGCCAACGCCCATGTCGTGGCCGTCCATGATGGCAAAGCCGATCAGCAACACGCCAACCAGCCCCCACCAGATCAATTTCAGGGTTGCATATTCCAGCATCACGATTCCTTTGCTTCAGTGGGCAAGATGGAGCGGGGCGCTGTCGCCCGCGTAGCGGCCAGTCCCCAGGCTGCCCGGGCCCTGACGGGCAAAGCGCACCATCAGGTACATTTCCACGCACAACAGCACGGTGTAAAAGCCAATAAACCCCGCCAGCGAGCCGTACAAAGATCCTACCGACAGCGTGGACGCCGACAGATGGGTGGGCAGCACGCCGTAAATAGTCCACGGCTGACGGCCATATTCGGCAACAAACCAGCCCACCTCGCACGCCAGCCAGGGCATCGGCAAACAATACAAGGCCGCCTTAAGCAGGCGCGGACGCCGGGCAAAATCGCCCTTGACCGATGCCCACAGCGCCAGACCAAACAGCACCAGCATGGCCATGCCCAGCGCCACCATCAGCCGGAAACTCCAGAACATCGGCGCCACTTTCGGAATGGTGTCGCGCGCGGCGGCGTCGATCATCGCTGGCGTGGCGGTGCTGACATCGTCGGTGTATTTTTTCAGCAGCAGTCCAAAACCCAGGTCGGCCTTGTGGGCGTTAAAGCGCGCCAGCGCCACTGCGTCATCGCGCTGCTGACGCAGCCGCGCCAGTGCGGTCACCGCCTGCGCGCCGGAAACAATTCGCGCACGATTGACGGCGAGAATGTCGTGGATGCCGGGGATTGGCTGGCTGAGCGAACGGGTGCCGATCAGGCCCATCAGCCAGGGAATCTGCACCTGCCAGTCGTTCTGCATGGTGGTTTCATTCGGCCAGGCCAGCACATTGAATGGCGCGGGTGCTGGCTCGGTGTGCCACATTGCCTCCATGGCGGCCAGCTTGGTTTGCTGCGCCTCGCCCACGGTGTAGCCGGACTCGTCACCCAGCACGATCACCGAACACACGCTGGCAAAGCCAAATGCCGCAGCAATGCGAAAGCTCTTGCCGGCAAATTCCACATCGCGCCCGCGCAGCAGATACCAGCTGGAAATCGACAGCACGAACATCGCCCCGGTGACATAGCCCGCCGACACGGTGTGCACGAACTTGGCCTGGGCATCGGGGTTGAACACCACCGCCCAGAAGTCGGTCATCTCCATGCGCATGGTGTGATAGCTGAATTCTGCGCCCACCGGATTTTGCATCCAGCCATTGGCAATCAAAATCCACAAAGCCGACAGATTGCTGCCCACTGCCATCAACACCGTTACCAGCAAGTGCTGGCGGCGCGACAGCCGGTCCCAGCCAAAAAAGAACAGGCCAATGAAGGTGGATTCCAGAAAAAACGCCATCAGCCCTTCGATGGCCAACGGTGCGCCAAAGATATCTCCCACATAGTGCGAGTAATACGCCCAGTTGGTGCCAAACTGGAATTCCATGGTGATGCCGGTGGTGACCCCCAGCGCAAAATTGATACCGAACAACTTGCCCCAAAAGCGGGTCATGTCCTGGTACACCTGCTTGCCGGTCATCACATAGGTGGCCTCCATGATTACCAGCAGCCAGGTCATGCCCAGCGTCAGCGGAACAAACAGAAAATGGTAAAGTGCGGTCACGGCAAATTGCAGCCGTGACACGTCCACCACATGGTCAATGCTCATGCGTAGATCCTTTCGTGGAAACAGCCACGGGCGGTGCAAGCAGCCGCCCGGCCATGTGTGCGTCGTCCACGCTGACCCGCTCGGGGCGAATGAACACCCACCACAACGCGCACAACACACACAGCTTGGCCAGCACAATCCACCACAGATGGCGGGCCAGCGGGGAAAGATGGGAACGGAACATGCCTCCTCCTGATGACCTCAGTCTTTATCAACTTCCGTGCCAATGATGAAAATCCATAAAATTCAAATGATTACGTGTTTTTCTCAGTCAGGAGTCTGGCAGTTTGGCGGTTTTGTCAGTGTCAAAATGGCAGTTGAAACTGACAGTTACGCTACTTTAGCGCGTACCCATGCTGCTGCCGATGCGGCATATCGTCGCAAGCCCGCCGTGCGAGGTGCGCCATGAGCCTGCCCGCCATCCCGGCCGAGCTGCGTTCGCTGCTGGAACAACTGCCCGAGCCGCACATCCTGTTCACCCCGGACTACCGCATCGTGTTTGCCAACCGTGCCTACCGCGATTCACACGGCAGCGGGCGCGCACTGCTTGGGCAAACCTGCTATCACGTCTCGCATCACTACGATGCGCCATGCGATCAATCCGGCGAAAGCTGCCCGCTGGCGCGCAGCCGGGAGTCTGGCCAGCGCGAGCGCGTGCTGCACCTGCATCACACCCCACACGGCGAGGAATACGTCGATATCGAGCTGATTCCGCTACGCAATGCCCATGGCGAAATCAGCTGGTTTGTCGAGCGCATGACCCCCTTGCCCAGCGCCCGTCGCCATGGCAACGACGACCTGATTGGCCGGGCACCAACGTTTGTGCGCATGCTGGAGCAGATCAGCCGGGTGGCACCCTCAGACGCCACGGTCTTGCTGCAAGGCGAATCGGGTTCAGGCAAGGAGCTGGTGGCGCAGGCGATACACCGTGCCAGCAAGCGCGCCAACCGGCCCTTTGTGGTGGTGGATTGTTCCGGACTGCCAGAAACCCTGTTTGAAAGCGCGCTGTTTGGTCACGAGCGCGGTGCCTTCACCGGCGCGGTCAGCCGCCAGATCGGGTTGATCGAAGCCGCGCAAGGCGGCACGCTGTTTCTGGATGAAGTGGGGGATATTCCGCTGACCTTGCAGGTCAAGCTGCTGCGCCTGCTGGAAACCGGCGCCTTTCGCCGGGTGGGCTCGGTCGAGCCACGCCATGCCGATGTGCGGGTGATCTCCGCCACCCATCGGCCCTTGCGGCAAATGGTGGCGGATGGGCGCTTTCGTCAGGATTTGTTCTTTCGGCTGAATACCTTTCCGATTGCCCTGCCGCCCTTGCGCGCCCGGCGCGAAGACATCCCGACGCTGGCCGACGCCCTGCTGGAACGCGTCGCGCCCAGCCGTGGCCTGCGCCTGAGCCCGGCAGCACAGGCTCGGCTGGCCAGCATGCTGTTTCCGGGCAATGTGCGCGAACTGCGCAACCTGCTGGAGCGCGCCAGCCTGCTGTGCGATGGCGCGCAAATCGAACCGCAACACCTGGACGATCCGCTGGACAGCCCCTGGCTGGCACCCGCTGCCACGTCTCCGGCTGCCACGGTACCTGCAAATAGTCCAGCCAACCGCAAGGCGCTGGCCGCACAATTGGGCATCAGCGAACGTACGCTATACCGACGGCTGAAGACGGGGTGGCGACCGTAAAACTTCACCAGCGCCCTCAAATGACCCTGAGCCGCAGCCAGTGGGCGTGCCCTGTGGGGCTCATGCCGGCGTGCCGAAGAAAAGCGTGGTACGCAAGCCGGCGCAGGCACTTGGGAGGCGTGTTTCGACAGCTGGCGCAACGGAAGCGGAGGTAAGCGATGCGGTGCAGTGGCACCAAGAAAGCGGGGCCGCGTGAGCGTCCCCGTTCAGCCGCGTTGAGCGGCGTGCATGATGCATGAAGGCTCCCGGCTTGGCCGGGGGAGTTAATGCTCGGCCACAAAATGCTTGTTATACCGATCCGTCACCCGCCCCATCGGCAGCAGCATGAAAAAATCAGCGCAGTTGAAGTCAGGATCCCAGGCTGGTTCGCCGCAGACAAACGCGCCGGCGCGCAAATAGCCTTTGATCAGCGCCGGAATCGCCACATCGACGGTATCGCTCAGTTCGGCCAGTGGCAGCGGCAGGTGCGGAAATACCCGCCAGTCGGTTGGGGCCAGGTGGGTGGCTTCCAGCTTGCGGTACAGGCTGGCGGCCTGATGGCCACCGTCATTCAGGCTGACGCTGGCGCAGCCGGCCAGGTATTCGGCATTCTGTTCGCGCACATACTGGGCCAGGCCCGACCACAGCAGGGCGATGGTGCCGCCCGTGCGGTAATCGGGGTGGACACAGGAGCGACCCACTTCCACCAGGCGGTCGCGCACATGGGTCAGCCGCGACAGGTCAAACTCATGTTCGGAATACAGTTGCGGCGCACGGCGGGCGTTGTCCGGGCTGAGCATGCGGTAGGTGCCGATCACTTCGCCGCTGGCCTGATTGAGCACAATCAGGTGGTCGCACAGGTCGTCGTAGTCGTCGCAGTCAATGCCCATTTCCGCCGAAGCCAGCCGAGCCCCCATTTCTTCGCCAAAAATGCGGTAGCGCAGCTTTTGCGCCTGGCGCACTTCGTCGGCGCTTTGTGCCAGGCGCACGGTGAGGCGCGCCGTGCGCGGGGCACGGGCAAGTCGTTCTTGCAGCATGTTTTTCTCCCGATCATGGTTGACGCTCAGTGTGCAATCGGGCGATGACAGCGGTTTGACATCGACATGAAGGAATCGTGTCGCCGGGGAAGCCCTGGCAGAAAAATGGCTGGCTGTTGGTAAATCAACAACTTACATCGAGAACGGTTTTCGCATACAATATTGCCCCCTGTTTGTGAATATTTTTCTGCCGGTGAGGGCGCAATGATCTACCCCACTCAGTTTGACGTGATTGTTGTTGGCGGCGGCCACGCCGGCACCGAAGCTGCACTGGCAGCCGCCCGCATGGGCCGGTCTACCCTGCTGCTGAGCCACAATATTGAAACGCTGGGCCAGATGTCGTGCAATCCGTCGATTGGCGGCATCGGCAAGGGGCATCTGGTGCGCGAGGTGGACGCGCTGGGCGGGGCCATGGCGCTGGCCACCGACATGGGCGGCATCCAGTTTCGCACGCTGAACAGCTCAAAAGGCCCGGCGGTGCGCGCCACCCGCGCCCAGGCCGACCGGGTGCGCTACAAGGCGGCCATCCGCCATATGCTGGAAAACCAGGACAATCTGATGCTGTTCCAGCAGGCGGTGGACGATTTGCTGCTGGACGGCGACCGCGTGGCCGGGGTGATTACCCAGGCTGGCATCACTTTTCGCGCCCGTTCGGTGGTGCTGACTGCCGGGACTTTTTTGTCCGGCAAAATTCATATTGGCCTGGAGCACTACGTGGGCGGTCGCGCTGGCGACCCGGCGGCGCTGACGCTGGGCGCACGGCTGCGCGAGCTGGCCTTGCCGGTGGGCCGGCTGAAAACCGGCACGCCGCCGCGCCTGGACGGACGTACCATCCGCTTTGACCAGTTGGACGTGCAACCGGGCGATGACCCGCGCCCGGTGTTTTCGGTGCGCGGCTCGCGCGAGATGCACCCGCGTCAGCTGCCGTGCTGGATCACCCACACCAATACCCAGACCCACGACATCATCCGCTCGGGCTTTGACCGCTCGCCGATGTTTACCGGGGTGATCGAAGGCGTGGGGCCGCGCTACTGCCCGTCGATTGAAGACAAGATCAACCGCTTTGCCGACCGTGACAGTCACCAGATCTTTCTCGAGCCGGAAGGGCTGGACACCCACGAAATCTACCCGAACGGCATTTCCACCAGCCTGCCGTTCGATATCCAGCTGGCGGCGGTGCGCAGCATGCGCGGGCTGGAAAATGTGCATATCCTGCGCCCCGGCTACGCCATCGAATACGATTACTTTGACCCGCGCGCCCTGAAGTCCAGCCTGGAAAGCAAACATATTGCCGGGCTGTTCTTTGCCGGCCAGATCAACGGCACCACCGGCTACGAAGAAGCGGCAGCGCAAGGCTGTCTGGCCGGGATCAATGCCGGGCTGCTGGTGCAGGAGCGCGAGAGCTGGTGTCCTGGCCGCGACCAGGCTTATCTGGGCGTGCTGGTGGATGATTTGATCACCCGTGGGGTGACCGAGCCGTACCGGATGTTTACCAGCCGCGCCGAGTTTCGTCTGCAATTGCGCGAGGACAATGCCGACTTGCGCCTGACGGACATGGGCCGCCAGCTGGGGGTGGTGGGCGATGCGCAGTGGGCGGTGTTCAGCCGCAAGCGCGACGCGGTGGCCGCCGAGCTGGAGCGCTTGCGCACCACCTGGGTGAATCCGCGCGTGCTGGCCGCTGCCGACGCCGAGCGGGTGCTGGGCAAGGGTATCGAACGCGAATACAGCCTGCAGGATTTGCTGCGCCGTCCTGGGGTGGATTACGCTAGCCTGGCCACCCTGCCTGGTTTTGGCGCAGAGGCTGCGCCGGCGGAGGTTGCCGAACAGGTGGAAATTCAGGTCAAATACCAAGGGTATATTGACCGTCAGGCCGAAGAAAACGCCCGCCGCGACCAGATCGAAACCGTGCTGCTGCCCGCCGCCATGGACTACGCGCAGGTGCCTGGCTTATCTAAAGAAGTGCAACAAAAACTGACGCAGCATCGCCCGGAAACCCTGGGTCAGGCATCGCGCCTGTCCGGCATGACCCCGGCGGCGGTGTCGTTGCTGCTGGTCTATCTGAAACGTGCCCACGCTGAGGCCCGAAAGACTTCCCATGACGCTTGAACAAGAACTCGAACACGGCCTGGCAGTGCTGGGCCTGGATTTTTCCGCTGAACAGGTGGCCCGGCTGAATCAATATCTGGCCCTGCTGGACAAGTGGAACAAAACCTATAACCTGACCGCCGTGCGCGAAACCGAGCGCATGGTGGCCTACCATGTGCTCGACAGCCTGAGCGCCTTGCCGCATGTCCAGGGTGGGCGGGTGCTGGACGTGGGCTCTGGTGGCGGCATGCCCGGTATGCTGTTTGCCATTGCCCGCCCAAACTGGCAACTGACCCTGCTGGACGCCAACCACAAGAAAACCACTTTCCTGCGTCAGGCGGTGATTGAGCTGGGGCTGGACAATGTGGACGTGCAGTGCGAGCGCGCCGAAGCGCTGCAGGTCAGCGCACCGTTTGACGTGATCACCTCGCGGGCATTTGCCGAACTGGCCGAGTTTGTGCGGCTGACCCGGCCACTGCTGGCCGAAGGTGGCGTGTGGGCCGCCCTGAAAGGCGTGTATCCTTACGAGGAAATTGCCCAACTGCCCGAGGACATCCGTGTGGTGTCGGTGCAGGAACTCAAGGTGCCAGGGCTGGATGCGGAACGGCATCTGGTGACCCTGGCACGTGCATAACCCATAAGGAAGTCCGGCATGGCAACGGTTATTGCGATCACCAACCAAAAAGGCGGCGTCGGCAAAACCACCACCGTGGTCAACCTGGCCGCCAGTTTTGCTGCCCTGGGCCTGCGTGTGCTGGTGGTGGACCTCGATCCGCAAGCCAACGCCACCATGGGCAGCGGCGTGGACAAGTCCCGGCTGCCTGGCGGCGGCCTGTATAGCCTGCTACTGGGCGAGGCCAGCCTGGAAGCCATTCGCTGCCGGTCGGAGTCTGGCGGCTATGACGTGCTGCCGGCCAACCGCGAACTGGGCGGTGCCGAAGTTGAGCTGGTGTCGGCCCCGCGCCGCGAGCAGCGCCTGAAAGATGCGCTGGCCGCCGTGCGCGACGAGTATGACCTGATGATTCTGGACTGCCCGCCAGCGCTGAATTTGCTGACACTGAATGGCCTGGCTGCCGCCAGCCGGATCATCATTCCGATGCAGTGTGAATATTATGCCCTGGAAGGCCTGTCCGACCTGGTCAACACCCTGAAGAAAGTCCGGGCGTCGCTCAACCCCGGCATTGATATCCTCGGCCTGCTGCGCACCATGTACGACCCGCGCAGCACGCTGGCCCAGCAGGTGGCCGCGCAGTTGACTGAACACTTCCGTGATAAAGTGTTCGACACCGCCATCCCGCGCAACATCCGTCTGGCCGAAGCCCCCAGCTATGGCATGCCGGCGCTGGTGTACGACCGCAGTTCACGCGGGGCCAAGGCCTACGTGGCCCTGGCTGCAGAAATCGCCGGACGGCTCCATCTCACCTTACCCAAGCAAACGGCTTAACTATGGTCAAACCCAAAGGACTCGGTCGCGGGCTGGATGCCCTGCTGGCAGTCAATCACAGCGATGATCAGCTGCAGACCTTGCCGGTGACGGCCATTCAGCCGGGCAAATACCAGCCGCGCACGCGCATGGACGCGGCATCGCTGGAATCCCTGGCCGAATCGATTCGCGCCCAGGGGGTGATCCAGCCGCTGGTGGTGCGTCCGGTGGGCTACGAGCGCTACGAGCTGATTGCCGGCGAACGGCGCTGGCGCGCCTGCCAGCTGGCTGGCCTGAGCGAGGTGGCGGCCATTGTGCGCACCGTGCCGGACGAAGCCGCGCTGGCGATGGCGCTGATTGAAAATATTCAGCGCGAAGGGCTCAATCCGCTGGAAGAAGCGCTGGGCCTGAAGCGGCTGGCTGACGAATTCGGCATGACCCACGAGGCGGTGGCAGCGGCAGTGGGGCGCTCGCGCAGTGCTGTCAGCAACCTGTTGCGCCTGCTCAATCTGGCCGAGCCGGTGCAGGCACTGGTCAACGATGGCAAGCTGGACATGGGCCATGCCCGTGCGCTGCTGACCCTGCCGGTGATGCAGCAGGTCAGCCTGGCACAGGACATTGCTGAACGGGGTTTGTCGGTGCGCGATGCCGAGCAGCGCGCCCAGCAGCTCTTGCATCCCCCGCTGGTTCGCCCTCAGGCCGGGGCCGATCCGGACGTATTACGGCTGGCTGAGGAGGTCTCTGAGCGGGTGGGGGCCAAGGTCATGATCCGGCCTGGCAAGCATGGGAGCGGCAAGTTGCTGGTGGAGTACGCCTCACTGGATCAGCTGGACACGCTGATTGCCGCGCTGAGCCGTCGTTCGTGAAATTTTCAAGCCTTTCAGATGTTTAAAACATAGCCAGTCTTGTATAAGACTGCGCTATTCATTGACGGACGCGATGCCCTGTGAGTATAATCTCTGAGTTCGTGCTTGGGCTGCCCAAGCAACTGGCCCATACCGTAAGTAATGTTCTGGTCTGGCAAATTCGTCTGGCGCTGCCGATGATCATCCTCTGCACCGTGCTGGGCCTGCCGGATTGGCATCCCGCCCTGTCTGCCGTCATGGGCGCACTGGTCGGTATCGTGCCAGCGCTGGTTTATGTTCGTGTCGCCTACCGCCAACCGCGAGGCGCGCCCGGAAGATTGCTGGCAGCTCACTTTGTTGCCGAAGCTGCCAAGCTGGCCGTCACGGTACTGATGTTCGTACTGGTTCTGTGGCTATATAAGGATGTTGTGCCGTTAGCGTTATTTTCAAGTTTTTTTGCAACGCTGGCGGCCTATTGGATCGCCCTTCTATCTAAATAAATCGAGAACGTGTTATGGCAGGCTCCGCTACTGACTACATCAAGCACCACCTGACTCACGCCAAAGCGCCACATGATGGCGGTTTTTGGTCGCTCAACGTCGATACCTTCTCCGTATCGCTGCTGCTGGGTTTTATCTTTCTGTTCGTGTTTGCCCGCGTGGTGCGCACGTTCAGCATTGAAAAACCGGGCCGTCTGCAGTGTCTGGTGGAAATCATCGTCGACATGGTGGCCACTCAGGTGAAAGACATCTTCCATGCCAAGAGCGCCATGGTGGCCCCGCTGGCGTTGACCGTGTTCTGCTGGGTGTTCCTGATGAACGCGATGGACATGCTGCCGGTGGATTTCCTGCCCTACATCGCCCAACTGATTGGCGGTGCCCTGGGTGCTGACCCGCATCACGTTTATCTGCGTGTGGTGCCTTCCGCTGACGTTAACGCGACTTTCGCCATGTCCCTGTCGGTGATGATCCTGATCATTGCCTTCTCGATCAAGGCCAAAGGCTTTGGCGGTTACATGCACGAGCTGTTCTCCGCGCCGTTTGGCCCGAAGGTTGGCCCGATCAACTTCATCTTCCAGCTGATCGAACTGATTGCCAAGCCGATTTCCCTGGCCCTGCGGTTGTTCGGCAACATGTACGCTGGCGAACTGATTTTCATCCTGATTGCCCTGCTGCCGTGGTATATGCAGTGGCTGCTGGGCGCTCCGTGGGCCATCTTCCACATCCTGGTAATCACGCTGCAAGCGTTCGTGTTCATGATGCTGACCATCGTGTACCTGAGCCTGGCCGTGGAAGACCACTGATTCAACGCGATTTTCGCAAATAAGTTTTCTCAACCATCCTTCTGTAATCCTTAGGAGATATCAATGGAAGCACTCGTTTCGCAGATTCAGGGCATGACCGCACTGGCCGCTGCCATCATGATTGGCTTGGGCGCCATCGGCACCGCACTGGGTTTCGGCATTCTGGGCGGCAAGTTCCTGGAAAGCTCGGCCCGTCAACCGGAAATGATCCCGGTTCTGCAAACCAAGCTGTTCATTATCGCTGGTCTGCTTGATGCCATCTCCATGATCGGCGTGGGTGTCGGTCTGCTGTACACCTTCAACAACCCGTTCCTGACCTCCGCCCTGGCTGTTGTCAAGGCAGGCGCTGGCGCTTAATTTGCCGCAAGTCCGGTTGTTGTAAACACTCTGGGGGAAAACAAGCGTGGATATTAACGCGACACTGCTGGGACAGGCGATTACCTTCGCTGTTCTGGTGTGGTTCACCATGAAATTTGTTTGGCCTCCGCTGACCAACATGATGGACGAGCGCGCCAAGCGCATTGCTGATGGCTTGGCCGCTGCGGAACGCGGTAAACAGGATCTGGAACAGGCATCTCTGCGTGTCGAGGCTGAAATTCGTGCTGCCAAGCAACAGGCAACCGAACTCATCCTCACCGCCGAGAAACGTGCCAACCAGGTCATCGATGAAGCGAAACAGGCTGCCCGGACCGAAGGCGAACGCATTATTGCTGACGCCAAGGCCGAGATTGATCAGGAAGTGCTGCGCGCCAAAGAAGCTCTGCGCAGCCAAGTGGCCAGCATTGCCGTCGCCGGCGCAGAGAAGATCCTGCGCAAGGAAATCGATGCAGCCAAACACGCTGATCTGCTAGCCTCCATCAAAGCGGAGTTGTAATTAACTCATGGCAGAAATCATTACCGTAGCGAGGCCTTACGCCGAAGCGGTATTCCGGTTGGCCAAAGATGAGAAGCGCCTGCTCCCCTGGGGCGACGCGCTGACCATCCTTGCTGCCATGATGGAAAACTCGGATGCGGTGACGTATGTCACCCACCCGAAGCGTACCGCTCAAGAGGCCGAAAAGCTGATCGTCGATGTGCTAGGTGACCGCGCCGACAGCGAAGTAAAAAACTTCATTGCCGTGCTGCTGGAAAACCACCGTCTGACGTTGCTACCGGAAATTGCCAGACAGTTTGAACTCCTTAAATCGCGTGAAGAGAGCGTGGTGGAAGCCACGGTCGAATCCGCCTTTCCGCTGAACGATGCTCAGGCCGCTGAGCTTGCCACAACGCTTAAAGCGCAATTTGGCAAGGACATCCGGCTTTCGACGAGCGTCGACCCCAACCTGATCGGTGGGGTGCGGATCAAGGTGGGCGACGAAGTCATTGACGCCTCGGTGCGCGGCAAACTGCAAGCAATGGCGGTAAGCCTCAAAAGTTAGGAGAGATCATGCAGTTAAACCCTTCTGAAATCAGCGAGTTGATTCGCGTGAAGATTCAGAACCTGCCGTCCAGCACCGAAGTGCGTACCACCGGTACCGTCGTTTCGGTGACGGATGGTATCGTCCGCGTCCACGGCCTGGCCGATGTGATGCAGGGCGAAATGCTCGAATTCCCGGGCAACACCTTCGGTCTCGCCATGAACCTCGAGCGTGACTCGGTGGGTGCTGTGGTGCTGGGTGAATACGAGCACATCAGTGAAGGCGACGAAGTCAAGACCACTGGCCGTATTCTGGAAGTCCCGGTTGGCCCGGAACTGATCGGTCGCGTGGTGAACTCCCTGGGTCAGCCGATTGACGGCAAAGGCCCGCTGAACACCAAACTGACTTCGCCGATCGAAAAGATCGCACCGGGCGTGATTGCCCGTAAATCGGTTGACCAACCGATGCAAACCGGCCTGAAGGCCATCGACTCGATGGTTCCGGTTGGCCGTGGCCAGCGTGAGCTGATCATCGGTGACCGCCAAACCGGTAAAACCGCCGTTGCCCTTGACACCATCGTCAACCAAAAAGGCTCCGGCGTCATTTGTATCTACGTGGCAATTGGCCAAAAAGCCTCTTCGATTGCCAACGTGGTGCGCAAGCTGGAAGAACACGACGCCCTGGGTCACACCATCGTTGTGGCTGCCTCGGCTTCTGAAGCAGCTGCCCTGCAATACATTGCACCGTACTCCGGTTGCACCATGGGCGAATACTTCCGTGACCGTGGCCAGGATGCCCTGATTGTATACGACGACTTGTCCAAGCAAGCCGTGGCTTACCGTCAGATTTCCCTGCTGCTGCGTCGTCCGCCGGGCCGTGAAGCCTATCCTGGCGACGTGTTCTATCTGCACAGCCGCCTGCTCGAACGCGCTGCCCGCGTGAACGCCGACTACGTCGAAAAGTTCACCAACGGCGAAGTGAAGGGCAAAACCGGTTCGCTGACCGCTCTGCCGATCATCGAAACCCAAGCCGGTGACGTGTCTGCTTTCGTGCCGACCAACGTGATTTCGATTACCGACGGTCAGATCTTCCTGGAAACTGACCTGTTCAACTCGGGTATCCGTCCGGCTATCAACGCCGGTATCTCGGTGTCCCGCGTGGGTGGTGCAGCGCAGACCAAGGTCATCAAGAAACTGGGCGGTGGTATTCGTCTGGCTCTGGCTCAGTATCGTGAACTCGCCTCGTTTGCCCAGTTTGCTTCCGATCTGGATGAAGCAACCCGCAAACAGCTGCAACACGGCGAAGTGGTGACCGAGCTGATGAAGCAGAAGCAATTCTCGACCCTGAAAGTGTCCGAGATGGCGCTGACGCTGTATGCCGTGACCAAGGGTTACTACGAAAGCGTTCCGGTCAAGCAAGCCCTGGCATTCGAAGCGGCATTCCTGTCGCATATGAAGGCCAACCATGCTGACCTGCTGGCTGCCATTGAAGCGTCTGGTGATTTGTCTGGCGACAACGAGAAAATCCTGGCCAAGGCCCTCGAGTCGTTCAAATCCGGCTTCAATTTCAACTGATCCTTTCGGATAACAGACTGAAAGGAACAGGGAATGGCAGTCGGCAAAGAGATTCGCACCAAGATCAAGAGCGTGCAAAACACGCAAAAGATCACTCGCGCCATGCAGATGGTTGCAACGTCGAAAATGCGGAAAACGCAGGATCGCATGCGCGCTGCTCGTCCTTACGCCGAAAAGGTGCGCCAGGTGATGGCGCACCTTGCCCAAACCAATCCCGACGCCGAAAACGCGCTGCTGACCAAGCGCGACAGCGTCAAGCGTGTCGGCGTGATCTTGATCACGTCCGACAAGGGTTTGGCCGGCGGCCTCAATGCCAACCTGTTGCGTCAATTCTGCCTGAAGGCAGATGCGATGATGGACAAGGGCATTGAGGTTGACGTATGTGCACTGGGCCAGAAAGGCCTGGCTGCTTCGCAGCGCCTGAAGATGAATGTCGTGGCCAGTGCCACCCAGCTGGGTGACACCCCGCAAATGGACAAGCTGATTGGTCCGGTTTCCGTGATGATTAAAGCCTACACGGAAGGCCGCATCGACGAGCTGTACATTGTCTACACCCGCTTCGTGAACACCATGAAGCAGGAGCCGACATTCGAGCAACTGCTGCCGCTCTCGACCGAGCATATGGCTGTTGAGCATTCTCACCCGTGGGAATACCTGTACGAACCGGATGTGAAGTCGGTGATCGACTTCCTGACCCGCCGCTATCTGGAATCGGTGATTTACCAGTGCCAGGCGGAAAACATGGCTTCGGAACAGGCCGCACGGATGGTGGCCATGAAGGCCGCAACGGATAATGCTGCCAGCCTGATCGAGAGCCTCAAGCTCACTTACAACAAGGCCCGTCAAGCGGCGATTACCACGGAACTTTCCGAAATCGTCTCTGGCGCAGCTGCCGTGTAAGGCGCGGGCAACCGATATATTTTTTAGGAACCGATAATGAGCCAAGGCAAAATCGTTCAGATCATTGGCGCGGTTGTCGACGTGGAATTTCCGCGCGATGCCATGCCAAAGGTTTATGACGCATTGAAGGTGCTCGAGACGGGCCTGACGCTTGAAGTCCAGCAACAGCTGGGCGACGGCGTGGTTCGTGCGATCGCCATGGGTAGCTCCGACGGTCTGCGTCGCGGCTTGGCAGTCAATGGTACCGGCGCGCCCGTATCCGTGCCGGTCGGCAAGGCTACGCTGGGCCGTATCATGGACGTGCTGGGCGACCCGATTGACGAAAAAGGTCCGATCGGCGAAGAAAAGCGCATGCCGATCCACCGCAAGGCCCCGGCATTTGACGAGCTGTCCCCGGCCACCGAACTGCTGGAAACCGGCATCAAGGTGATCGACCTGCTGTGCCCGTTCGCCAAGGGCGGTAAAGTGGGCCTGTTCGGTGGTGCCGGTGTGGGCAAGACTGTGAACATGATGGAGCTGATTCGTAACATCGCCATCGAACACAGCGGCTACTCGGTGTTTACCGGCGTGGGTGAGCGTACTCGTGAGGGTAACGACTTCTACCACGAAATGAACGACTCCAACGTGCTGGACAAAGTGTCGCTGGTGTACGGTCAGATGAACGAACCGCCGGGCAACCGCCTGCGCGTGGCGCTCTCCGGCCTGACCATGGCCGAGAACTTCCGTGACGAAGGTCGCGACGTTCTGCTGTTCGTGGACAACATTTACCGTTACACCCTGGCCGGTACCGAAGTGTCCGCGCTGCTGGGTCGTATGCCTTCTGCCGTGGGTTACCAACCGACCCTGGCCGAAGAAATGGGTAAGTTCCAGGAGCGCGTGGCTTCCACCAAGACCGGTTCGATCACCTCCATCCAGGCCGTGTATGTGCCTGCCGATGACTTGACCGACCCGTCGCCGGCTACCACGTTTGCTCACTTGGACGCCACCGTGGTGCTGTCGCGTGACATCGCCTCGCTGGGTATCTACCCGGCTGTGGACCCGCTGGACTCCACCTCCCGTCAGCTTGATCCGCTGGTGGTGGGCGAAGACCACTACGCGGTGGCACGTGGCGTGCAGGCTACCCTGCAGAAGTACAAGGAACTGCGTGACATTATCGCGATTCTGGGTATGGACGAACTGTCGGAAGACGACAAGCTCACCGTGGCCCGTGCGCGTAAGATCCAGCGTTTCCTGTCGCAACCGTTCTTTGTGGCTGAAGTGTTTACCGGTTCTCCGGGCAAATACGTGTCGCTGAAAGACACCATTGCGGGCTTCAAGTCGATTCTCAGTGGCGAGTACGATCATCTGCCGGAACAAGCGTTCTACATGGTGGGTGGTATCGACGAAGTCATCGAGAAAGCCAAAACCGTGTAATGGAAGGGGCTTGTTATGGCTAGTACGATGCATGTTGACGTGGTCAGCGCCGAAGCGCAAATCTATTCCGGCGAAGCCGAGTTTCTCGTGGCTCCCGCCGAAATGGGCGAGATTGGCGTTTATCCCCGTCACGTGCCGCTACTGACCCGTATCAAGCCCGGCTCGCTGCGCATCCGCGTACCGGGCCAGGCCAAAGAAGTGCTGGTGGTGGTGTCGGGTGGCATGATGGAAGTGCAGCCCAATCTCATTACCGTGCTTGCCGATACGGCGATTCGCGGCGAGGAGCTCGATGAGCAACGCGCGCAGACTGCCAAACGCGATGCCGAGGCGGCGCTGTCCAAGGCCACCGATGACCAAGAGACTGCGCAGGCTCGCGCAGCCCTCAAGGCGGCAATTGCCGAGCTGCACGCGCTCGAATACCTGCGCAAGCGGGTACACTAAAACAGGCTGCTGCCCCACTCGGGCAGCCTGCCGGTTCAAGGCCACCGTTCACAGACGGTGGCCTTTTTGTTTGTTATGCTTGGGCATTGTTTATCCTTGCCGCCCGGCAGGCCAACATTGGCCAATACGGCGTGGCAGCCCTGATTTGAGGCCGTTCATGAATTCCGTGTCTGTTGTCATCCTCGCCGCGGGACGCGGCAAACGCATGTATTCCAACCTGCCCAAAGTGCTGCACCCGCTGGGTGGCCGGCCCATGCTGGCCCGCGTGCTCGACCTGGCCCAGGCGCTCACCCCGGCACAGTGTGTGGTGGTGATTGGCCACGGTGCCGAGCAGGTTCGCGCCGCCTTTGCCAGCCAGCCCGGCCCGCTGGCATTTGCCTTGCAAACCGAGCAACTGGGCACCGGCCACGCAGTGAAAATGGCGTTGCCGCACCTGCCTGCCGATGGCCGCACCCTGGTGCTGTACGGCGACGTGCCGCTGACCGAAGCCGACACCCTGGCCCGCCTGCTCGACACCCCGGCTGACCAGGTGGCGCTGCTGACCGACACGCTGCTTAACCCCACCGGCTATGGCCGCATCGTGCGCAATGCCCAAGGCCAGATCCAGCGCATTGTCGAAGAAAAAGACGCTTCTCCGGCAGAAAAGGCCCTGCAGGAAATCAACACCGGCATCGTGGTGCTGCCTAATGCCCGGCTGGCCGGCTGGCTGGCCGAACTGAACAACGGCAATGCCCAGGGCGAATACTATCTCACCGACGTGATTGGCCTGGCGGTGCGTGATGGCGTGGCGGTGCATGGTGTGGCCGTGCCTGCCTCGTGGCAGGCAGCCGGGGTGAACAACAAGGTACAACTGGCCGAACTGGAGCGCATTCTGCAGGCCAACCAGGCCCGCGCCCTGCTCGAAGCCGGCGTCACCCTGGCCGACCCGGCCCGCATTGATATTCGTGGCCAGCTGCAGTGTGGCCAGGATGTCAGCATTGACGTCAACTGCGTATTTGAAGGTCAGGTCAGCCTGGGCGATGGCGTGGTTATTGGCCCTCACTGCGTGCTGAAAAACGTCAGTCTGGCCGCCGGAACCCAGGTGGCGGCATTTTCCCATCTGGAAAGCGCCGACGTGGCCGCCGATGCGCGGATTGGCCCGTTTGCCCGGCTGCGCCCTGGTGCCCGGCTGGGGGAAGCCGTGCATATCGGCAATTTTGTTGAAATCAAGAACAGCGTGCTGGCTGCCGGTGCCAAGGTCAACCACCTCAGTTACGTGGGCGATGCCGATATTGGTGCCAAAGTGAACGTGGGTGCCGGCACCATCACCTGCAATTACGATGGCGTGAACAAATTCCGCACCACCATCGAAGCCGGTGCGTTTATTGGCTCTGGCACCATGCTGGTGGCCCCGGTGACGGTGGGTGAGGGGGCCACGGTGGGGGCCGGTTCGGTGCTGACCAAAGCCGCCCCATCCGGCCAACTGACCGTGGCTCGTGCCAAGCAGATCAGCCTGAGTCACTGGCAGCGTCCGGTCAAGCGTAGCTAAGCGGAATAGCCATCACTATCCACCCAGACCGCCTTGCCCCCGTTGTGCGCTGCCTTTTTAACTAAACGGCATGAGCGCGCCGGGGGCTTCCCGCGTAAAATGGCCGGATCACTCCCTACTCTCGATCCAGATCTGAGGATATCCCCTATGTGCGGAATTGTTGGTGCCATTGCGCAACGAAATGTCGTTCCCATCCTGCTCGAAGGCCTGCGTCGCCTGGAATATCGTGGGTATGATTCTGTCGGCGTGGCCGTCGTCACCGACCAAGGGCTGTCCCGTGAACGCTCGACCGAGCGCGTGGCCGAACTGGCTGAACAAACCCGCCGCGTCGGCCTCAAAGGCTTGATCGGCATTGGTCACACCCGCTGGGCCACCCACGGTGCCCCGTGCGAGCGCAATGCCCACCCGCATTTTTCCAATGGCCTGCTCTCGCTGGTGCATAACGGCATCATCGAAAACCACCAGCCGCTGCGCGAGCGTCTGGCGGCGCAGGGCTACACGTTTGAATCGGACACCGACACCGAAGTGATGGTGCATCTGATTCACTCCCACTACGTCCATCACCACGACCTGCTGCGCGCCACCCAGCAAACGCTGGCCGAGCTGCACGGTGCCTACGCCATTGGCGTGATTGCCGCTGACAACCCTGAGGTCATGGTGTGCGCCCGTCACGGCAGTCCGTTGCTGCTGGGCCTGGGCATCGAAGAAAACTTCTTTGCCTCGGATGTTTCCGCGCTGCTGCCGGTCACCCAGAAGGTGATTTACCTGGAAGAAGGCGACATTGCCCGGCTGACGCTGACCGAGGTGCAAGTATTCAACCCGACGGGCGAGCGCGTCGAGCCCGTGGTGCATGTGTCCGAGTTGTCGGCGGACGTGGCCGAACTGGGCGCCTATCGCCACTACATGCAAAAGGAAATCCACGAACAGCCGCGCGCGCTGGCCGACACCCTGGAGCGGGTGGGCAACACCATCGAGCCCGGCCTGTTTGGGGCCGAAGCGCCAGCGCTGTTTGCCCAGGTCAATGCGGTCAGCATCATCGCCTGCGGCACCAGCTATCATGCCGGCCTGGTGGCCAAATACTGGCTGGAAAGCCTGGCTGGCCTGCCCACCAGCGTGGAAGTGGCCAGCGAATACCGCTACCGCGACAGCGTGGCCAATCCGTCGGCGCTGGTGGTCACCATCTCGCAATCCGGCGAAACTGCCGACACCCTGGCCGCGCTCAAGCACGCCAAGGCGCTGGGCCACGACAAGACGCTGAGCATCTGCAATGTGCCGGAAAGCTCGCTGATCCGCCTGTCGGCACTGCGTTTTCTCACCCACGCTGGCCCGGAAATCGGCGTCGCCTCGACCAAAGCCTTCACCACCCAGCTGGTGGCGCTGTATCTGCTCACCCTGTCGCTGGCCAAGGTGCATGGCCGGCTGAGCGCCGAACGCGAAGCCAGCGCGCTGGCCGACCTGAAGCGTCTGCCTGGCGCGGTGCAAACCCTGCTTGGGCTGGAAGCTGGGCTGGAACAATGGTCGGAAGCACTGGCCACCCGCCAGCACGCGCTGTTCCTGGGCCGTCACACCCTGTTCCCGATTGCCCTGGAAGGCGCGCTCAAGCTCAAGGAAATTTCCTATATCCACGCCGAAGCCTATCCGGCTGGCGAGCTCAAACACGGCCCGCTGGCGCTGGTGGACCGCGATATGCCGATTATCGTTTGCGCGCCCAACGACGCACTGTTCGACAAACTGGCATCCAATATGCAGGAAGTGCGCGCACGCAACGGCGAACTGTTTGTGCTGTCCGACGCCGCCGTCGAAGCCGGCCCCGGCCAGCATGTGCTCGCCCTGCCCGCCGGCATGCGCGACCTCAACCCGCTGCTGTACACCATCCCGCTGCAATTGCTGGCCTATCACACGGCGATTCGCAAGGGGACGGATGTGGACAAACCGCGCAATCTGGCCAAGAGCGTGACGGTGGAGTGAGTGGGAGGAGAGGTCAGAAAAGTTTGATCCGCACACGCTCGCCCTTATTTTAATCAAATTGCTTAACCCATCGTCTGGCACAACAGCAGCACATCCAGGACAGGTTTAATGACCCCCGCCAAGCAACAAGACCAAAGCAACCTGAAGTGGATTGCCGATTTTATCTGGAACATTGCCGACGACCGGCTGCGCGATGTGTACGTGCGCGGCAAATACCGTGACGTGATCCTGCCTTTCACCGTGCTGCGGCGGCTGGATGCCGTGCTGGCCTCGACCAAGCAAGCCGTGCTGGAGCGCAAGACCTTTCTCGACACCTACCAAGTGGCCGAGCAGGACGGCGCGCTGCGCATGGCTGCCGGGCAGGCGTTCTATAACACCTCGGACTTCACCCTCGACAAGCTCAAGGCCAGCAGCGCCGGGCAGCGCCTGCGCGATGACTTTATTGCCTACCTGGATGGCTTTTCGCCCAACGTTCAGGAAATCCTGACCAAGTTCAAATTCCGTGACCAGATTCAAACCCTGGTCGATGCCCATGTTCTGGGCTATCTGATTGAGGACTTTCTTGACCCCGAGGTCAACCTCTCCCCGCTGCCGGTCAAGGACGCCGATGGCCGCATCAAGCTGCCCGCGCTCGACAACCACGGCATGGGCACGGTGTTTGAGGAGCTGATCCGCCGCTTCAACGAAGAAAACAACGAAGAGGCGGGCGAGCACTTCACCCCGCGTGACGTGGTCAAGCTGATGGCCCAGCTGCTGTTCTTGCCGGTGGCCGACCGCATCCAGTCCGGCACCTACCTGCTGTACGACGGCAGTTGCGGCACCGGCGGCATGCTGACCGTGGCCGAAGAAGCGCTGCACGAGCTGGCCGCCAGCCACGGCAAAGAGGTGTCGATTCACTTGTTCGGCCAAGAGATCAACCCCGAGACCTACGCGATCTGCAAGGCCGACCTGCTGCTCAAGGGCGAGGGGGAGGAGGCCGAGAACATTGTCGGCGGCGCGGACAAGTCCACGTTGTCAGCCGACCAGTTTCGCGCGCACGAGTTTGACTTCATGCTCTCCAACCCGCCCTATGGCAAGAGCTGGAAGACTGACCTTGACCGCATGGGCGGCAAAAAAGCCTTCAACGACCCGCGCTTCATCGTCAGCCACGGCGGCGACCCTGAGTTCAAGCTCATCACCCGTTCCAGCGACGGGCAGCTCATGTTCCTGGTGAACAAGTTGCAGAAGATGAAGCACAACCTGCCCCCCGGCCAGATCGGCAGCCGCATTGCGCTGGTACACAACGGCTCGGCCCTGTTCACCGGCGATGCGGGCCAGGGCGAAAGCAACATCCGCCGCTGGGTGCTGGAAAACGACTGGCTAGAAGCCATCGTCGCCCTGCCGCTGAACATCTTCTACAACACCGGCATCGCCACTTATATCTGGGTGCTGGCCAACCAAAAGGCCGAACACCGGCGTGGCAAGGTGCAACTGATCGATGCCTCGCAGTGGTTCCAGCCGCTGCGGCGCAACCTGGGCAAGAAAAACTGCGAGCTGGCGGATGCGGACATTGCACGCATCATGCAGACCTACCTCGACCAGCCGCCTGCCGCTGCCGCCCAGACCGTGCCTGAATGCAAGTGGTTTGACAACGCCGACTTTGGCTACTGGAAGATCACGGTTGAGCGCCCGCTGCGCCTGAAAAGCCAGCTCAAGCGCAGCACCATCGAGAGCCTGCGCTTTGCCACGGGCGACGAGGCCCTGCGTAGCGAGCTGTACGCCAAGTACGGCGACCAGCTCTACACCGGGTTCAACGCCATCAAGGCCGAGATCGAAGCATGGCTCAAGGGGGGCGACAGCGACGACGAGGCCGACGACGAGCCGGACGACGAAGAGGCCAAATCGGCCAAAAAAGCCGTGCCCGAGAAGCGGCGCAAAAAGCTGCTCGACCCTGCCTCCTGGCTGCGCGACAAGACCTTGGTGGAGCTGGCCCGGCTGGCGCAGCAGGCGCTGGGCGAGGGCGTGTTTGATGACCACAACCAGTTCCGCACCCGCTTTGACGCCGCCATGAAGGCGCATGACCGCAAGCCCAGCGCGGCTGAGAAAAAAGCCATCTACAAGGCGGTGAGCTGGCGCGACGACAGCGCGCCGCCGGTGGTCGCCAAGCGCAGCAAGATCGGCAAGAACGAGTATTTCGAGCCCGGCTACGACGGGGCGTACCTGGAGGTGGTGGGCAAGGATCGCTACATGGTGGAGTACGAGCCCGACGCCGACCTGCGTGACACCGAGCAGGTGCCGCTCAAGGAGCCCGGCGGCATTGAGGCTTTCTTTGTCCGCGAGGTGCTGCCCCACGCACCCGATGCCTGGATCGCGATGGACGCCACCAAGATCGGTTACGAGATTTCGTTTGCCCGCTACTTCTACAAGCCGACCCCGCTGCGCACGCTGGAAGAGATTCGCGCTGACATTCTGAAGCTGGAGGCGCAGACCGACGGGCTGCTGCACAAGATTGTGGGGGCGGCGTGATGGTTGCAAGCCCCTATCCAAAGTACCAAGCAATGCGTTCCCGCTGGGTTGCACGAGTGCCTGCACACTGGTCGTTATTGCGAGCCAAGAATTTTCTACAAGAAATCGATGATCGCACCAAAACGGGTGAAGAAACTTTGTTGTCCATGCGTCAACACCGTGGGTTGATTCCGCACAACGATGTTTCGGTTAAGCGCATTGCTCCAGAAAACCTTATCGGCTACAAGAAAGCGCAACCGGATGAGCTGGTGCTGAACCGAATGCAGGCAGGCAATGCGATGTTCTTTCGCAATCGCCAGCCTGGCTTGGTTAGTCCGGATTACGCGGTATTTCGACTGCTTCGTGGTGACAGTCCTGAATATCTTGGCTATCTGTTTCGGTCATGGCCGATATGTGGGTTGTTTCGATCTGAATCGAAGGGGCTTGGAACAGGGACATCAGGTTTTTTAAGACTCTATTCAGACCGTTTTTCTGCACTTGAAATCCCGTTGCCACCGCGCCCTGAACAAGACCAAATCGTCGCCTACCTGCGGGCGCAGGATGCCCACATCGCCCGCTTCATCAAGGCCAAGCGGGAACTCATCGGGCTGCTGACGGAGCAGAAGCTGCGCATCATTGACCACGCCGTCACGCGCGGACTGGATGCCTCGGTCACGTTGAAGCCTTCTGGCATCGAGTGGCTGGGGGATGTGCCGGAGCATTGGGAAGTTCACCGACTGAAGAACGTTGCCAATGTGGTTTTGGGCAAGATGCTGACAAGCGAAGCCAAAGCCGGTGACGGCGCATTCAAACCCTATCTGCGCTCCACGAATGTCCAATGGGTAAAGCCAGATGTGCGTGACGTGAAGGAGATGTGGATCGCAAACCCAGAGATGGCGCAACTTCGCGTCCGTAAGGTAGACCTGCTGGTAAGCGAAGGTGGTGAGGTTGGTCGTACTTGCATGTGGAACGATGAACTGCCGGAGTGCTATATCCAGAACTCGGTACACCGAGTGGCCGCCAAGCCCATGATGCTGCCTGCATTCCTGTTCCAGCAGTTTTTCGCTTATGGCAAGCGAGGACGTTTCCACGCCATCGTCAACCGCGTCAGCATCGCGCACCTGACACGCGAAAAGCTCGTAACGGTTCCATTCACTGTTCCACCTGTTGATGAGCAAAAGGCTATTTGTAAGTGGATTGCCGAAGAGTGCAAGCCGCTCGAACACGCCATTACCCGCACCGAAGAAGAAATCAAGCTCATCCGCGAATACCGCGACCGCCAGATTGCCGATGTCGTCACCGGCCAGGTGGACGTGCGCGGTTGGCAGCCCGGCCCGGACGACGTGGTGAGGGAGGAAGACCTGTTGGCGTTGGGCGGCGATGAGGATGTCGAGCCCGATGGGGACGACGACGATGGCGACGAGTAAACCGCCTGCCGCCAAGAAAGTCGCGCCAGCGGGGCGAGATGCTGCGGCCGTGGCGGACTACCCCGCCTTGCTGGCCGAGGTGAAGACGCGCATCCAGTCGGCGCAGCACGCCGCGCTGCGGGCGGTCAACCAAGCGTTGGTGAGCCTCTATTGGGACATTGGGCGCTTGATCGTCGAGCGGCAGCAAGACGCCAAGCACGGCGCGGCCATCGCCGAACGGCTGGCCGACGACTTGCGGGACGCCTTTGCCGATGTGGGCGGTTTTTCCCGCCGCAATGTGTTCTACATGCGCGAGTTCTATCTGCTCTACCGCGACGACGCAAAAGTGCAACCACTGGTTGCACAAGTCGGCTGGTCGCACAACCTTGTCATCTTGCAACGCTGCAAGAACCCGCAAGCGCGCGAGTTTTACCTGCGCATGACGCACAAATTTGGCTGGTCAAAGAACGTGCTGGCCCACCAGATCGACAACCAGAGCTTTGAAAAAGCCTTGCTGGGTCAGACCAACTTTGACCAGACGCTGACCCCGGCCCTGCGCGCCCAGGCCCAACTGGCGGTGAAGGACGAATACGTTTTTGATTTTCTGGAGCTGGGGTCGCAGCACAGCGAACGCGAGCTGGAGCGTGCGCTCATCGCCCGGATCGAGGACTTTTTGCGCGCGATGGGCGGCATGTTCGCCTTTATGGGCAGCCAGTACCGGCTGGAGGTGGAGGGTCGGGAGTTTTTTATCGACTTGCTGTTGTTCCATCGGCGTCTGCGCGCCCTGGTGGCCATCGAGCTGAAGATTGGCGAATTCGAGCCGGAATTCGTGGGCAAGATGCAGTTCTATCTGGCGGCGCTGGATGCCCAGGTGCGCCAGGAGGACGAGAATCCGTCCATTGGCATTATTTTGTGCAAGGAAAAAAAGCGCACCATCGTCGAGTACGCCCTGCGCGATGCACGCAAGCCCATCGGCGTGGCGACCTACGAAATCACCCAGACTCTGCCCAAGCAGTTGCAAGACCAGTTGCCGTCACCCGAAGCCATTGCGCGTCTGTTAGAGAGCCTATGACCCCCACCGATACCAGCGAAAAAGCCCTGGAAGCCCTGATCGTGCGCCACCTGACCGGCGTGAGCGAGTCACCCCAAGCTGCGGGTCAGACGGCGGGCGAGCCGCTGGCGGCGTATGCGCCAGGGGGCTATGTGTTGGGCCGCGCAGCGGACTACAACCGCGATGTGGCGCTGGACGTGGTGCAGTTGCTGGCGTTTTTGCAGGCCACGCAGCCAACGGTGGTTGCCGCGCTGGAACTGGCGCAAGAGGGCATCAAGCGCACGCAGTTTTTGCACCGCATCCAGGGCGAAGTGAGCAAGCGCGGGGTGGTGGATGTGTTGCGCAAAGGGGTGAGCCACGGCCCGGCGCATGTTGATCTGTACAAGCTGCTGCCCACGCCGGGCAATGCCAGCGCAGCGGAGAATTTTGGCAAGAACGTGTTCAGCATCACCCGGCAACTGCGCTACAGCAACGACGAATCGCAGCGTGCGCTGGACTTGGGGGTCTTCATCAACGGCTTGCCGGTGCTGACTTTTGAGCTGAAAAATTCGCTGACCCGGCAGACGGTGGCCGACGCCATCGTGCAGTACCAGACCGACCGCAACCCCAATGAGCTGCTGTTCCAGTTGGGGCGCTGCGTGGCGCACATGGCGGTGGACGATGCCGAGGTGCGTTTTTGCCCGCATCTGACCGGCAAGACATCGTGGTTTTTGCCGTTCAACCAGGGGTGGAACAGTGGCGCGGGCAACCCGCCCAATCCGCACGGCCTGAAGACCGATTACCTGTGGAAGCAGGTGCTGGCCAAGGGCTCGCTGGCCCACATCATCGAGAACTTCACCCAATTGGTGGAGGAAGATGGCGAAGAGGGCGCCGGGGCCAAGCGGGGTAAGAAGCGGCGCAAGCAGGTGTTCCCGCGCTTTCATCAGTTGCGCACCGTGCGCGCCTTGCTGCGCCGCGCCCGTGAGGATGGGGTCGGCCAGCGTTACCTGATCCAGCATTCGGCAGGCAGTGGCAAGAGCAACACCATTGCGTGGCTGGCGCATCAGTTGGTGGAGCTGAAAACCGCTGCCGATCCGATGCAGGCCCAGTTTGATTCGGTCATCGTCATCACCGACCGGCGCGCGCTGGACACGCAGATCGCCCGCACCATCAAGAGCTATGACCACGTCGCGTCCATCTTCGGCCATTCGGAGGATGCCGCCGAGCTGCGCACCTTCTTGCGCAAGGGCAAGAAGATCATCGTGACCACGGTGCAGAAGTTCCCGTTCATCTTGGATGAGCTGGGCGACCTGGGCAGTAAGCAGTTCGCGTTGCTGATCGACGAGGCCCATTCCAGCCAGGGCGGCAAGACCACGGCCAAGATGCACATGGCGTTGTCGGGCACGAATGGCGGCGCTGCGGATGACGATGAGGACGGCGTGCAGCAGTCGGTGGAAGACGCCATCAACCAGCTGATCGAGTCGCGCAAGATGCTGTCCAACGCCAGCTACTTTGCCTTCACCGCCACCCCCAAGAACCGCACGCTGGAGTTGTTTGGCGAACGCTACCTGGAGGGCGGCGAGGTGAAGTTCCGCTCGCCCGAGGAGCTGACCTACACCACCAAGCAGGCGATTCAAGAGGGCTTCATCCTGGACGTGATGGCGAACTACACGCCCGTGGACAGCTTCTACCACGTCGCCAAGACGGTGCAAGACGACCCGGATTTCGACAAAGCCCGTGCGCTGAAGAAGATTCGCCACTATGTCGAGTCGCACGACAAGGCCATCCGCAAAAAGGCCGAGATCATGGTCGATCACTTTGTGGCGCAGGTGGCGGGTAAGCAGAAGATCGGCGGCAAGGCGCGGGCCATGATCGTGTGCAACGGCATCGCCCGGGCCATTGACTATTACCGCGAGGTGTCGGACTACCTCGCCACGATCAAAAGCCCGTTCAAGGCCATCGTGGCGTACTCGGGTGACTTTGACATCGCAGGGGTGAAGCAGACCGAGGCTGACCTGAACGGCTTTCCGAGCAAGGACATTCCGTCCAAGTTCAGGCAAGACCCGTATCGCTTTTTGATCGTGGCCAATAAGTTCGTCACTGGCTTTGACGAGCCCCTGCTGCACACGATGTACGTGGACAAGCCGCTGGCGGGCGTGCTGGCGGTGCAAACGCTGTCACGGCTGAACCGCGCCCACCCGCAAAAGCACGACACCTTTGTGCTGGACTTCGCCGACAACGCCGAGGCGGTGAAGCTCGCTTTCCAGGACTACTACCGCGCCACGATCCAGACCGGCGAAACCGATGCCAACAAGCTGCACGACCTCAAGAGCGATCTGGATGCCAAGCAGGTGTACAGCGGGCAGCAGGTCGAAGACTGGGTGGCGCTCTACATCAGCGGCGCAGACCGGGACAAGCTCGACCCGATGCTTGACGCCTGCGTTGCCGCGTACATCGCCCTGAACGAAGACGAGCAAGTCGAATTCAAGGGCCAAGCCAAGGCTTTTGTGCGCAGCTACGGTTTTCTGGCGGCCATCCTGACCTACGGGCACCCCGCATGGGAAAAGCTGGCGATCTTCCTGAACTTTCTGGTTCCCAAGCTCCCCGCGCCCAAGGAGGAAGACCTGTCCAAGGGCGTGTTGGACGCCATCGACATGGAAAGCTACCGGGTGGAGGCGCAGGCCACCCTGAAGATGGCGATGGACGATGCCGATGCCGTCATTGAGCCGCCCCCGCCCGGCGGCGGTGGCGGTGGTGGCGAGCCGGATATCGACAAGCTATCGAACATCATCAGGGCTTTCAACGACATGTTTGGCAACATCGAGTGGAAGGACGGCGACAAGATACGCAAGGTCATCACCGAAGAGATCCCGGCCCGCGTTGCCCAGGACAAGACCTACCAGAACGCCCAGGCCAACTCCAGCAGGCAGGCCGCAAAGCTGGAGCACGACAAGGTGCTCAAGCGCGTGGTGCTGGAGTTGATTGCCGACCATACCGAGCTGTTCAAGCAGTTCAGCGACAACCCCAGCTTCAAGCATTGGCTGACGGACATGGTGTTCGACTCGACCTATCGCCCGGGGGGACCGCCGAAAGCCAGCGCAGCTGGGTGATGGCGCTGTGTCAGCAGCAAATCCGGTCCGTCACGGTGTTCAGTGTTACAATCGCCCCGGCAAAGTCAGCCGGACAGTCGCTGCCTGTTTACAGGGAGAGGAAAGTCCGGGCTCCATAGGGCAGGATGCCGGTTAACGACCGGGCGTCGCGAGGCGACGGAAAGTGGAACAGAGAGCAGAACCGCCGATGGCCGGGCAACCGGCACAGGCAAGGGTGAAAAGGTGGCCCTTCGGGGTGGATGGCTGGCAACAGGCATTCCGGTAAGAGCGCACCGCGGACGTGGCAACACGGACGGCAGGCTAAACCCCATCCGGAGCAAGATCAAATAGGGGAACGTTCATGTGGCCCGCATGGTTCCCGGGTAGATTGCTGGAGCCGTCAGGTAACTGCCGGCCTAGAGGAATGACTGTCGCCGGTGGCAACACCGGTACAGAACCCGGCTTACAGGCTGACTTTGCGCTTGGATTGCCAGCAAAAACGGGACAGGCCATCGGCGCTGTCCCGTTTTTGTTTTTGACTGCCTGTGTTTAGCGGACTTTTTGCGCACGGCTGGTGTTGCCGGTGCTGTTGCTATAGGTATTCATATTCGGCTGGATCAGCGGCTCCGGCAGCGGAGCGTTGGCGTTCAGTGGCTGCGGGCTGCCATAGCCGCTGTTGTTGTAGCCGGTGTAGCCGAAGTTCTGGCAGCGCACGGTGGCGCGGACAAAGCGCCGGGCGTCGAGCATGGCGTTGCTCAGGCCAAACACCATGTTTTCCACCGCCGTGCTTGGGCAATCCTGGCGCAGGCCATAGGCGCGGGCTTCTTCGCGCAGGGTTTGCTCCAGCACGCCATCACTGTTGGCGTGCGCCCAGATGGTGATCTGCACGTCGCGCCCGGACAATGGGGTGATTTTTTTCTCCAGAAAATACCCATCCGTGACGGTGACGGCACCGCCGTGGTACCCCACTGCCGAGCACCCGCTGGCCAGGAGCGCCAGCACAAAACCTGCCAATTGTTTCATCCAATTACCTTTCCGGGCTGAGGCCACCGCCGCCCTTGGCTGGGCCGGCGGTGGCGCGCATGACGCCATGCGCGCGAGAGTATGCCAGATTTTGGCGCGCAGGCTGGCGCGCCGCGCAAGGCCGCTGCTGCTTAGCGCGGCAAGCCCAGCAGGCTGCGGATTTCGCGGTTGAGCGGCAGCACATAATCATACGCGGCCAGCACCAGCGTGCTACCCGGTTGCACCACCTTCAGATTGATGAACACCGAATCGCCGCTTAGCCCATAGCTGCCCAGCAGCACGGCCTTGGCATTATGCTGGCGGGCCACTTCGGTGATTTCCCGGGTCAGTGCCAGTTCGCCTTCGCTCTTGCGCATATACATATTGTTGCGCAGTTTCAGCTCGATCATCCGCCGGCCTTGCTGGGCAAAGCGGGCCGCCACCTGTTCGGAAATCAGCCGGCCCAGGGTGGACGAGCGGTCCAGCGCGTCGATGTTCACCAGCGTGGCCACCAGCATCGGGCCGTCGTCTTCGTAGCTGCGCACCTGACTGAGCAGGTGATCGGCTGCACGGTAATTGGTGCTGACCAGCTCATTGCGGGCGGCGGCCTCGTAGGTGGGCTCCGGCGGGCGGCTATACTGGCTGTCGCTGGCACAACCGGCCAGCAGGGTCAGGCTCAGCGCGCTCAGGGCCAGGAAGAGTGGACGGTTCATCAGGCACCTCCGTTGAGATAGACCGGGGTGGGCGTGGCCGGCACGTACAGCGACAGGTCGTTGTCAGACAGATAATACAGATTGCTGACCCGACCAATATAAATGCCATTGCTCAGAGCGGACACGGTGACAATCATTTCCAGCTGTGGCAGCGGGCCACGGGCAAATTCCGAGTTGAACCAGCGGTAGGCGTCGAAGGTCATGCCCAGGGCCACGCCCACGCCAGCGCCCTGTGGCGAGGTTTGGGTCCACAGTCCATGCAACCCCCACACCCCGGTGCTCAGCGCGGTGCCACTGGCAAAGTAGCGGCCATCCAGCCGGCCTGGCGAGAACTTCACCACCTGGATATCCACCTCCAGCTCCTGGCGCAGCGGCGCGGGCGGGGTCATGGTGACCATCTGAACGCTGGCCGGGCGCTGGATGACGCTGCGTTGTTTGGTTTTACTGGTCTTGCTGGTTTTGGTCTTGCGGCTGACCACGCGCGACGGGCTGGCTGGCGTGGTGACCGTGGTGGTGGTGACGCTGGCCGGCATCATCATGGCCGCCGCTGCATCCGGCGGGGCCAGTTGCACGCCCTGGTTGACCAGGGCGGTGGCCAGCAGGGTGTGGAAGCCCTGGGCAAATGCTGTGGGTTCCTTGGGGGGGCGCAGCACCAGCCGGTTGCAATCCGGGTAAGCGGCAATACAGCCCTTGCCCAGCCGGATTGAACTGACCAGCGTGCTGGCCGCGTCGTTGGCAATCACATTCCAGTGCGCACCGGCTTGCAGCTTGTGCTGCTTGCTGCTGGGAAAGTTGGTGGCCACCGGGGCTTCACTGTACGGGGTGGTGCACGCCGTCAAAAACAGACTGGCGCACAGGGCAAGGCCAGGCAGCGCAGGGCGCAGAAGGGCGGATTTCATGATGGAATCACTCACAGAAGCTGGGGTATGCGAAACGGGGAACATACTATCATGGCATGGCGGGCTCGGGGCGGCCTGGTTCATGCATATCGACGGCAAGCGCAGCGGGCTTGAGCCGGATGCCGCCTGCCTGGCTGATTCGCCCTGCGGCTGGTCAAAAAATAAGCAAAATTCTTTTACCCGCGGCGGAAATCGCATTAAAATGCCCTCCCTTTTCCCGCACGCGTCCCGCCAAAGCCCAACCATGCAGATCGGCCCGTATACCTTGAATAACCGACTGGTGGTGGCCCCGATGGCGGGGGTGACCGACCGGCCATTTCGCATGCTGTGCAAACGCATGGGCGCGGGCATGGCGGTCAGCGAAATGCTGGCATCCAACACCGCGCTGTGGGCCAGCAAGAAAAGCCTGCGCCGTGCCGACCACCAGGGCGAAGTGGCCCCCATTGTGGTGCAGATTGCCGGTGGCGATCCGGCGCAAATGGCCGAGGCCGCGCGGCTGTCGGTGGCGCAAGGCGCGCAGATCATCGACATCAATATGGGTTGCCCGGCCAAAAAGGTATGCAATGTGGCTGCCGGTTCGGCGCTGTTGCGCGACGAGCCGCTGGTGGCGCGCATCCTCGATGCGGTGGTGGCAGCGGTGGACGTGCCGGTGACGCTGAAAACCCGCACTGGCTGGAGCCGGGCGCACAACACCGCGCTGCGCGTGGCCAAACTGGCCGAAAACTGCGGCATTGCCGCGCTGGCGCTGCACGGTCGCAGCCGCGAAGACATGTACCACGGCCAGGCCGAATACGACACCATCCGCGCGGTGAAGGCGGCGGTGGGCATTCCGGTGCTGGCCAATGGCGACATCGACAGCCCGCAAAAAGCCCGCTTTGTGCTCGACTACACTGGCGCAGACGGCATCATGATTGGCCGCGCCGCGCAGGGAAGGCCGTGGATTTTTCGCGAAATCCAGCATTATCTGGATACCGGCACCTGCCTGCCGCCGCCGGAAGTGGCGGAAATCTGCGAGGTGCTGCTGGCCCACCTAGATGACCTTTACCAGTTTTACGGGGAATACGCCGGCTGCCGCATTGCCCGCAAGCATATTGCCTGGTACACCCGTGGCCTGGAAGGCGGCAACGCCTTTCGCCAGAGCATGTACCAGCTGGAAGACACCGCCGCCCAGCGCGCCGCTGTGGCCGGGTTTTTCCACCGCCTGGCCGAACACGGCGAGCGCCTGCGCTACCTTGAGCTGCCCGCTGGCACCGAGGGTGCCCTTTGCAAGGCTGAGTCCTTGCCTGAATACTGAAAACACGCAGAAACGACTGATATCATGAACAGCCAAGACGACATTGCCGCTTCCGTGCGACTGGCAATGCAGCAATACTTTCTCGATCTGGACGGCGAAGCGCCGCAGCCGATTTACGACATGGTGCTGGCCCAGGTGGAAAAACCGCTGATCGAAGTGGTGCTGGCGCACGCGCAAGGCAACCAGACCCGTGCCGCCGAGCTGCTGGGGCTGAACCGCAACACCCTGCGCAAGAAAATGAAACAGTACGATCTGATCTGAACCGAGCCTGACCCCTGTTTTGACGTCTTTCCATCCTCTTTAGCACAAGCGAACCGTTGACCATGACACCCATCACCCGCGCGCTGATTAGCGTTTCCGACAAAACCGGCATCGTCGAATTTGCCCAGGCCCTGGCGCAGGCCGGGGTGGAAATCCTCTCCACTGGCGGCACCGCCAAGCTGCTGGCCGAACAGGGCCTGCCGGTGATCGAAGTGGCCGACTACACTGGCTTTCCGGAAATGCTTGATGGCCGGGTGAAAACCCTGCACCCCAAGGTGCACGGCGGCATTCTGGGCCGGCGCGACCTGCCCGAACATGTGGCCAAGATGGCCGAGCACGGCATCGGCAATATTGATCTGGTGTGCGTCAACCTGTACCCGTTTGAAGCCACCATCGCCAACCCGGACTGCACGCTGGAAGACGCCATCGAAAACATCGACATCGGCGGCCCGACCATGGTGCGCTCGGCGGCCAAAAACTGGGCGCATGTGGCCATCGTCACCGACAGCGCCGACTACGCTGCCTTGGCCGACGAGCTGCGCGCCAACGCCGGCAAGCTGTCCAAGCCCACCCGTTTTGCCTTGGCCAAGAAAGCCTTCACCCATACCGCCGCCTACGATGGCGCGATTTCCAACTACCTGACCAGCCTGGCCGAAGGTGAAGTGACCGGCACGCCGGAACGCGTGGCTTTCCCCAACCGCCTGAACCTGCAACTGGTCAAGGTGCAGGACATGCGCTACGGCGAAAACCCGCACCAAGCCGCCGCTTTCTACCGCGACCTCGACCCGGCTGCCGGCAGCATCGCCAACTACCGCCAGCTGCAAGGCAAGGAACTGTCGTACAACAATATCGCCGACGCCGACGCCGCCTGGGAAGCGGTCAAGACTTTCGACGCCCCGGCCTGTGTCATCGTCAAGCACGCCAACCCGTGTGGCGTAGCCGTGGCCGCGGATCCGCTCAGCGCCTACAAACTGGCCTTCGCCACCGACACCACCAGCGCCTTTGGCGGCATCATCGCCTTTAACCGTGAAGTGGACGCCGCCACCGTGGAAGTGGTCAGCGCCCAGTTCCTGGAAGTGCTGCTCGCCCCGTCGTTCACCGACGAAGCCAAGGCGCTGATCGCCGCCAAGAAAAACGTGCGCGTGCTGGAAATCCCGCTGGCGCCGGGCGCCAACCCGTTCGAGCTCAAGCGCGTTGGCGGCGGCGTGCTGGTGCAAACCCCGGACGTGCGCAACGTCACCCTGCCGGAACTGCGCGTGGTCACCGAGCGCGCGCCCAGCGAACAAGAAATGTCCGACCTGCTGTTTGCCTGGCGCGTGGCCAAGTTCGTCAAGTCCAACGCCATCGTATTCTGCAAGGATGGCCAGACCGCCGGCATTGGCGCGGGCCAGATGAGCCGCGTGGATTCCACCCGTATCGCCGCGCGCAAGGCGGCTGACGCCGGCCTGCCGCTGGTGGGGGCCGTGGCCGCCTCGGACGCGTTCTTCCCGTTCCGCGACGGCATCGACGTGATCGCCGAGCAGGGCATCAAGGCCATCATCCATCCGGGCGGCTCGATGCGCGACGAAGAAGTGTTCGCCGCCGCCAACGAGCACGGCATCGCCATGGTGCTGACCGGCGTGCGCCACTTCCGCCATTGATCTGACTGATGACCCCCTCCCGGCCAGCCTGTGCGCTGGCCGGGCGCACAAGGAGTGCTCCCCGATGAAAGTTCTCGTCATTGGCTCTGGTGGCCGTGAACACGCGCTGGCCTGGCGCATTGCCCAGTCGCCACGGGTGACCCAGGTGTTTGTCGCCCCCGGCAACGCGGGCACCGCGCTGGATGCCAGCTTGTCCAATCTTGCCCTGAGCGCCATTCCCGACTTGGTCAGCTTTGCCCGCGAACAGGCCATCGCCTTCACCGTGGTGGGCCCGGAAGCGCCGCTGGCCGCTGGCGTGGTGGACGCCTTCCGCGCCGCCGGCCTGCGCATCTTTGGCCCCACCCAGTACGCCGCCCAGCTGGAAAGCTCGAAAGACTTCGCCAAGGCCTTTATGCAGCGCCACGGCATCCCCACCGCTGGCTACCAGACTTTCACTGACGCCGCCGCCGCCCGCGCCTATGTGGACGGCAAGGGCGCGCCGATTGTCATCAAGGCTGACGGCCTGGCCGCCGGCAAGGGCGTGGTGGTGGCAATGACGTTGGCAGAAGCGCACGCCGCCATTGACGACATGCTGCTGGGCAACAAGATGGGCGCTGCCGGCGCGCGCGTGGTGATCGAAGACTTCCTGCAAGGCGAAGAAGCCAGCTTTATCGTCATGGTGGACGGCGAGCATGTGCTGGCCATGGCCACCAGCCAGGACCACAAGCGCCTGCTGGACAACGACCAAGGCCCGAACACCGGCGGCATGGGCGCCTACAGCCCGGCCCCGGTGGTCACCGACGCTGTACACCAGAAGGTGATGGAACGCATCATTCTGCCGACCGTGCGCGGCATGCAGGCCGATGGCCACACCTACACCGGCTTCTTGTACGCCGGCCTGATGATCGACGCCCACGGCGACCCATACACCATCGAGTTCAACTGCCGCTTTGGCGACCCGGAAACCCAGCCGATCATGGCCCGTCTGGCCAGCGACTTCACCGTGCTGCTGGAAGCCGGCATCGACGGCAAGCTGGACACGGTCAGCGCCGACTGGGATCCGCGCGTGGCCATGGGCGTGGTGCTGGCCGCCGCCGGCTACCCGGATGCCCCGCGCAAAGGTGACGTGATCACCGGCATCCCGTCCGCTACCGCCGACAGCATGACCTTCCACGCCGGCACCACATTCAACGCCGACGGCCAGCTGGTCACCAGCGGCGGGCGGGTGCTGTGCGCGGTGGGCCTGGGCGACACGGTGCAAAGCGCGCGGGAAACCGCCTACGCCGTGGCCGACGCCATCCAGTTTGACGGCTGCCAGTTGCGTCGAGATATTGGTGCCCGGGCGTTGAACCGTCGTTAAATCCGTCGATTGAGACGGCCAGAAAGACCGCCCCCCGCACCGGATTACCGGTGCGGGGTGTTTTTCTGGGCCCGGGATGACGTCATTGCCTCACTGGGCAAACACGCTGGCCAGCGTATCGGCATCCAGCGCCCGATCCAGCCACAATTCCAGCTCGTCCACGCTTGCGGTGTGCAAACGGGCGAGCAGATCTTCGGACAAAGGGCCAAAGCGCTTTTGCAGCAGGCGTTGCAAAGCGTAGGCTTCGCCTTCGATGCGCCCCTGCATCAAGCCTTGTTGTATCCCCTGCTGCAGCCCCTGTTGCATGCCCTGTTGCATGCCCTGTTGCATGCCCTGTTGCATGCCCTGTTGCATGCCCTGCTGGAGCCCCTGCTGCATCCATTTTTCGTTATACAGCTGCTCCACAGAAGTGACGTAACGCATTTTCTCTTGCTCCTCAAGCACTTCGATATTGTGCCACAGCGACCGTTTCAGCTGCTCGGGCAGCCGCATCATCCAGTCCAGCACGCTGAACAGATCAATCACCTGTTGTTTGTCCCAGCCACGTTGATAGAGCAACTGCACCAGCTTCCACTTGGCAGCAAAGCGGGCGTTCATGTCCTGGCGGGTGGCCTGGGTCAGCAGGTGGGCCAGCGTCACCAGGGCGAAGGGGCTGGGGTTGCTGTACAGCGCGTTTTGATCTTGCGCGTAATCCAGCAGCTTGGCCGTGGGGAAATGCAGCGCAATCGAGCAGCCCAGCGCCTGATAGCCAAACTGGCTTGGCCGCCAATGGGGTGTGCCATCGGCCAGCAAGGCCAGGCTGGCGATGGGTTGCCGATAGCGGTCGTACAGCCGGTAATGGTAGACAAACATCCGCTCGGCAAATTCCGCCTGGGCGCTGCCTTGTACTTCCAGGTGCACATACACCCAGCGCTCGCTGCCGTCGCGCAAAGCCACCTTGGCCAGTTTATCGACAAAGCGTTTACCCAGTTCGGCATCCTGCACCACGGCGCGCAGCTCTTGATCGAGAAATTCATGACCACGCGCCCAGTTTATTTGCTGGCTGGCATCAGGAAAGTAAAAGGCGATGAACTCGGGAAAGTAGCGCTCGACGGCGTCTTTCCACGGGCTGTCGTAGTCGTCGGGGGTGTCCATGGGGATGGCTCCAGCAATGGCGGAGCTGTCAGCATAGACTGGAATACAGGTATAAGCTATATCTATGGCCTAACCTTCTGGTGAAGGCGGCGTGTGCCACTGGCCAGTGCGCGGCGCGACATTTGTCTGAATGCCGCTCCGCGTGGAACGGCTAGTAGTCAGTTCCACCAAAGCGATTACGATATGAGTGATAATCAAGAGAGAGT
>ERZ724523.90-NODE-90-length-52334-cov-9.373420_pt1 | contig 52334 bp, 45 predicted proteins | sample MGYA00376056_ERZ724523 | MGnify/ENA primary metagenome ERZ724523 (study PRJEB28724, sample SAMN07190888) | wastewater metagenome | isolation source: influent of sewage treatment plant in Hong Hong | place: USA: Christiansburg, Virginia | collected 2016-03-01 ... | reverse complement strand
AGCTCGGCGCGGGTCTCGACGTCGTGCTCGCAGGCGAGTCGGCTAGGTTCACGCAGGCGTTCACGCGCATTGGACTGGCGCCCGACGCCGGCGCGATCTGGTTCCTTGCGCGCCAACTCGGCATGGCCCGGGCGCGTGAGCTGGTCTTCAGCTGCCGCGCCGTGCCGGCCGCCGAGGCGCAGGCCCTGGGCCTGGTCCACCGCGTGCTGCCCGACGCCGAACTCGCGCAGGCCGCCGTGGCGCAGGCGCAGGTTTACGCGAAGGCCCCCACCTTTGCACTGGGAATGGCCAAGCAGCTCTTTGCCGCAAGCGTCTCGCCCAGCCTCGACCAGTACCTCGATGCCGAGCTGCTCGTGCAGCCGCAGCTGATGCAAACCGAGGACCATGTGGAGGGCCGCACGGCCTTCAAGGAAAAACGCCAGCCAACGTTCAACGGCCGCTAGCGCGCGGCCCCGTCTCAACGGGTAGAGCGCCGTGGTGCTTCACCCGGACGCGTCCGGTCGACACCGGCCGGTCCGTCGTGTGCGCCCTCAAACCGTCGACGGCCCACCGAGGATGACCGTGCTCTGGCTCGACAACACGCCGCCGTTGCCGTGCGCGATGGCCGTTGCGCAATTGGGAATCTGGCGCAGCCCGCATTCGCCGCGCAGTTGCCGCACGGCCTCGATCAGCAGGAAGATGCCGTACATGCCCGGGTGGCAGTACGACAGGCCGCCGCCATTGGTGTTGACCGCGAGCCGCCCGCCCGGTGCGATCGCGCCATCGGCCACAAAACGCCCGCCCTCGCCCTTGGGGCAAAACCCGAGGTCCTCGAGGAACAGCACGGTGTTGATGGTGAACGCGTCATAGACCTCGACGGCCTGGATGTCGGCCGGGCGCAGGCTGGCCATCGCATAGGCCTGCGCGCCCGAGCGCTGGGCGCCGGTGGTCGTCAGGTCTGCCATGTTGCTCACCGTCAGGTGGCTCAGGGTCTCGCCCACGCCCAGCACATAGGCCGGTGTCTTGCGCAACGTGCGCGCACGCTCGGCCGAGGTCAACACGATGGCGCCGCCGCCGTCGGTCACGAGGCAGCAGTCGCGCACGGTGAGCGGGTGGCTGACCAGGCGGGCGTCGAGCACCTCGCGCACGGTGAGCGGGTTTTTCTCCCAGGCCGCCGGGTTCAGCAGCGCCCACTGGCGCGCAGCCACGGCGACCTCGGCCAGCTGCTCGCGCGTGGTGCCGAATTCATGGAAATGGCGCGAGGCCGCGAGCGCGTAGGCCGTGGCCGGTAGGACCGGGCGCAGCGGTGTTTCATACGGGTTGTATTCTCGCGGCGCGACGTTCTTGCGCCCGGCGCTGCGCTGCGTGCTGCCGTAGGCGATGACGGCAACCTCGCACAGCCCGGCCTCGATGGCACCCTGTGCGTGGGCCACGAGCGTCATGAACGAGGAGCCGCCCATGAAGGTGCCGTCATGGTATCTGGGATGGATGTTGAGGTACTCGCACAGGGCGGTGGTCGGCATGCGGCTCTGGCCGGCAGCGGCGAACACGCCGTCCACATCCGCAAGCGATAGCCCGCAATCGTCCAGCGCTCGCTGCACCGCCTGCGACATCAGGTCGGTCACGCTCATGCCGGCCGCGACCTCGCCCAGGTCCGACTCGGCCGCGCCGACGATGGCCACCGAGCCGCGTTGCAATGCGTGCGCGCTCATGCTGTCACCTCCGGGGCCAGCACCGGATCAATCACCGGATCGAACACAGGATACGCATCCTCGTCGCCCGTGCCGGGCTGGATGCGCACGCGCACGCGCTGGCCGATGCACACCTGGTCAGCAGGAGTCGACTCAACCCTGCTCATCAGGCGAAAGCCTTCGTCGAGATCGACCAGCGCGATGTTGTAACTGGCCTCGCCACGCGGGCTGATCCAGGTGGTCGCGTACACCGTGCCGAGTCCCTGGCTGACCTGCCAGCGCAGCGGACCTCGAAACCCAAGTGGCGCGGTCAGGCGCGGGTAGAACACGGCCTTGCCGTCCTGGTCGATCTGGAATGCGAGTTCGCCGCGCGCTAGGTGCGCCTGGTATTCGGTCAACGGGGATGTCGTTTGCCGCGGCGGCTCGCTGGTGTCGATGGGTTTGGTCATGAGGTGTTTGGTGGACAGGGTCCAGGTGGAAAAGATCAGCGCGCGGTCCAGCCGCCGTCGATCGACAGGGCCGCGCCGCGGACTTCGGCGGCCGCATCGCTGCACAGGTACAGCACCATCGCGGCCACTTGCTCGGGCAGAACCGGCCGGCGCGTGGGCATGTGGTTGGCAGCAACGCGCTGTTGGGCTTCCTCGCGGCTGATCTGTTCGCGCTCGGCGAGCAGCTTGGCGCTTTTGTAGAAGATGCGCGTGGCCACGTCGCCGGGGCAGACGGCATTGCAGGTGATGGCAGTCATCGCGGTCTCCAACGCAACCGCCTTGCTCAGGCCCACAAGGCCGTGCTTGGACGCAACATAGCTAGAGCGGTCCACACCACCCGCCAGACCGTAGGCCGAGGCGATGTTGACGATGCGGCCCCAGCCGCGCGCGCGCATGCCGGGCAGCGCCGTTCGGATGGTGTGGAACGGCGCGTTGAGGTTGAGCGCCATCACGGCGTCCCAGCGCTCGGGCGGCTGGTCTTCGATCGGTGCCTTGTGCTGGGTGCCGGCGTTGTTGACAAGGATGTCGACCGGGCCCATTGACTGTGTGACCCTGCCCACGAGGGCCGCAGCCTGGTCGGCCTGCATCAGGTCGGCGTCGAAGTATTGCACGCGTGCGCCGAGTGCGCCGAGTTCCGCGCACAGCGCGTCGATGCGCGCCGGGTCGCCAAAACCGTTGAGTGCGACGGCCGCGCCTTGGGCCGCGAGCTGGCGCGCGATTTCGAGGCCGATGCCATCGGTGGAGCCGGTGACCAGGGCGATGTGGTTGGCCAGTGCGCCGCTCATGCGAAGTGGCCCTGGACAGCTGCTTGTCTGACGATCAGCGCATCGACGGCCATGATGTTGGATCCAGCGCAGATCAAGGGATTCACGTCGAGCTCGGTCAACAGCTCACTCTGGTCCGCCGCCAACTCCGAAACGCGCGCGATGATGTTGGCCAATCTGTCCTGGTCCACGGCCTGCATGCCGCGAAAACCGTCGAGCAGCGCGCGGCCCTTGAGCGATGCGAGCATGGCGCGTGCCTGCAGTGGACTCACGGGCGCCGGGCGCACGGCGGTGTCCTTGAGTAGCTCGACAAAGATGCCGCCCAGGCCCACGACCACGAGCGGGCCGAACTGCGCGTCGACGCGCGCGCCCACCATGATCTCCACGCCTTGCGGCACCATCGGTTGCACGAGCACGCCGTTGATGCGCGCCGGTGGCGTCACCTTGGCGGCGTTGGCCAGCACCTCGGCGTAGGCCGCGCGCACCTGGTCGGGTGTGCCGAGGTTCAGGCGCAGCACGCCGGCTTCGGTCTTGTGGGCGATGTCGGGCGACTCGACCTTGAGCGCGACCGGGCAGCCCGCCGCCAGTGCCGCGGCCAGGGCCTCGTCGAGCGACAACGCGAGGGTTTCGGTGACCACCGGCACGCCATAGGCCGCGAGCACCTGCTTGCCCTCGCGCTCGGTCAGTGTCGTGTTGGCGGCGGTCGCGATCAGTTGCGCGGCGTGCGCACGCGCGGCCACGCTGGACAAGCGCGCAGCCTTCTGGTCGCGGCTGGCGAGCCAGTCGGTGCGCCGGTGCCAGGCGGCGATGGCCGCCATGCAGGCGTCCTGGCTTCGAAACAGCGCGACATGGTCGTGGGCTTCGGTCTCGAGCGCGCCGGGCCCTTCGAGGTGTTGCGTGAGCCAGGTCGCGCAGGCGATCTTGCCGTGGCGTGCCGCGGCCTCGCCGAGCGTCATGACGCGGGCCGTTGCCGGCGCATAAGCAAAGGTGTGGGGGACAATCAGCGTGCCGTACTGCGGATCGGCCAGCAGCGCGTCAAACGCCTCGGTCAGGTGGCTGGGCGTGGCCAGCACCTGCGCGGTCAGGTCGCAGGGGTTGCCCGGAGCGCCGTATTCGGGCACCACGCGTTCGAGCACCTCCATGGTCTGGGGCTGCGGGCGGGGCAGGGCCACGCCGTGGATCTCGGCGCGGTCGGCCAACATGATGCAGGCGCCGCCCGACACGGCCGCCACGGCCACGCCGCGCGCTTTCGGTGGCGGGGCCTTGGCAAAGAAACTCGTGGTTTCGATCAGGGCCTCTACGGTGTCGACCATCACGATGCCGGCGGCCTCAAAGCTTGCGCGGTAGGCGGCCTGCGAGCCCGCGACCGAGCCCGTGTGCGAGGCCGCAGCCTGCGCGCCGCGCTCGCTGGTGCCGAGCTTGAGCACCACGAGCGGCTTGCCCGCGCGCGTGCACAGCTCGGCCGCTTCGAGAAAGCGGCGCGGCTCGGCCATGCCCTCGAAGATGCAGGCCACGGCCTTGCAACCGGGGTCGCTTGCGAGGTAGGCCACCTGGTCGGCCACGTCCACATCGCTTGCGTTGCCGCAGGTGAGCATGTGGCTGAACGACACGCCGTGTTCCATGGCCTGGGCCAATGCCGCGCCGACCGCGCCGGACTGGCTCACAAGTGCGATCGCCGTGGGGCGCGGCGCGCCCTTGAAGGAGGCCGTGCCGAAGGTGCCGATCACCCCGAGGCCGTAGTTCATGTAGCCCACGCAGTTGGGGCCGAGCAGGCGCATGTCGGCGCCAAGCGCAATGTCGATCAGGCGCTGCTGCTGAGCCTGTCGGTCCGCAAACCCAGTTTCGCTGTAGCCCGAGGCGAACAGCACAACGCCCCCCACGCCAGCCTGCGCGCACTCGCGCACCACTTCTTCTACTGCCTCGCGCGGCACGGCGATGAAGACGCAATCCGGGGTTTCGGGCAACGCGCTGATCGACGCGTAGGAGGCCTGGCCGTCGATCTCGGTGTAGCGGCCGTTGACCGGGTAGACCGGGCCCAGAAATCCGCCATGGCGTACGATGTTGTTGTAGGTGACGGCGCCAAACGCCGATTTGTTGGGCGAGGCGCCGACGACAGCCACCGAGCGCGGTGCGAACAGGCGCGTGAGTTGGGTGGCGCGATACAGGGGACGGCAGGCGGGCAAGGTCATGGGATTCGGCGGATGGGCTGTCTGGGAGTGAGCGCAGCGCAGGGCGCAGCGGCGCGGGCAGGGCTGGAACGCGGTGCGCGTTGTTCAGTCCAGCTGGATGTTCAAGGGCTTGACCACGCGCGCCCAGGTTTTGGTCTGCTCTTCGATGAGTTCGGCGAACTGACGGGCGTTCAGGAGCGGTGCGGTGCCGCCCGCGGCCTCGAGTTGCGACTGCACCTCGGGCAGGCGCAGCACCTCATTGACCACGCGGTTGATCTGCTCAACCACGGCGGGCGGCGTGGCCGCGGGCGCCACCAAGCCATACCAGGACACGGCCACCATTTGCGGCAGGCCTGACTCCTTGAAGGTGGGCAGCTCGGGCGCGATTTTCAGCCGCGACTCCGAGGTCACGCCAATCCCCTTCACCTGACCCGCGCGCATGCGCGGCAGCGCGGTCGAGATCGCGTCAAAGTTCAGCTGCACATGGCCGGCCAGCAGGTCGATGTTGGCCGGGCCCGACCCCTTGTAGGAGATGTCGACGATGTCGACCTGGGCGGCAGCGCGGAACATCTCGTCGACCAAGTGCGTAGACGAGCCCGCGCCGAGCATCGCGAAGTTCAGCTTGCCCGGGTTGGCGCGCGCGAATGCCACCAGGCCTGCGACGTCGCTGGCGCCGACGGAAGGGTGCGCGACCAGCACAAAAGGCGTCTGGCCGACCAGGGCCACGGCCGTGAAATCGCCGGGCTTGAACGGCATCTTCTTGAACAGCAGCGGGTTGGTCGACAGCGTGCTGGTGGTGGCCATCAACAGGGTGTGGCCGTCGGGCGCGGCCTTGGCGACCACGTCGGCGCCGAGCATGGTCGAAGCCCCGGGTTTGTTGTCCACCACGACGGCCTGGCCGAGCCGCTCGGAGAGCTTGACCGACAGCAGCCGCGCGAGGATGTCGGTGAAGCCTCCGGCCGCGTAGGGCACGACGATGCGCACGCTGCGCTCCGGGTAGGCAGCATGGGCAGCGGGGGCCTGCGCGCACAGGCCGACGGCCAGGGCCAGCAAAGCGGGCAGCGTCCGCAGGGATGACAGGATTTTCAAGACAGTCTCCTTGGCGGGCCGTGCAGGGCCGGTCCGCGGGTTCAGGCGGTGATCGATCGGTGTTCCATCAAAAGGAACTAAGTCCATTATTCGTGTATTCGGCTTTCCGGTCAAGCCTGTTGGCCGTTCTTCTAGCCTGACTAGGAGGGTCGACAGGTTCCGCTTCTACCCAGTGACGCATCAGTGACGCATCAGTGACGCATCAGTGACGCATCGTTGAATGGACTTCGATTCTTGGGCACAGTTCCACTTGACGAATCTGGTTCCAAATGCAAGAATTGTCGAAATACTGTCGCTTCCAGCCCCCGTGAGGCCGCCGCGACGCCCCTTCACCCTCACCACCAAGCACATCCATGAGCAATGACAGCTGGGAGCTTTCCGAAGAACTGCGCCAGATCCGCGACACCGTGCGGCGTTTCATGGTCAATGAGGTCAAGCCGGTCGAAGACCGCCAGCCCCACGACGCCTACGAACTGCCCACCGACGAGCTGCTCGCCCTGCAGAAGAAGGCGCGCGACATCGGCATCTGGTGCGTGCGCTCGCCCGAGCAATACGGCGGCGCCGGCCTGAACCTGCTTGGCCAGGCCATGGTGGCCGAAGAGGCGGCCAAGTGCCGCATGGGCGCCTATGTGCCGGCCTGCAACGCGTTTGGCGCCGATCCACCGAATGCCATCTACCTAGGCACCGATGACCAGATCAAGCGCTATGCGCTGCCAGCGATCGAGGCCGGCCGCAAGATCTATGTGGCCATCAGCGAGGCCTCGGGCGGCGCCGATCCGGCGCGCTCGATCCGCACGCGCGCCGTGCGCCAAGGCGATCGCTACATCCTCAACGGCAGCAAGATGTGGATCACTGCGGCTGACGGCGCCGACTGGGGCCTGGTGTTCGCGCGCACCGGCGAGCAGGGCGACCGCGGCGGCATCACCTGCTTCATCGTCAACGGCGTGCCCAAGGGCATGAGCATGAAGCCGATTCCCGTGATCCGCTCGTACTCGCCGTACGAGATCACATTCCAGGATGTCGAGGTCCCGGTCGAGGACCGGCTTGGCGCCGAAGGCGAGGGCTTTGCCGTCTGCGAAAAATGGCTGGTGGAAGGCCGCGTGCCCTACGCCGCGGGCACCATCGGTATCGCGCAGGCCGCGCTCGACATCGCGATCGAATGGGCGCGCCAGCGTGAGACCTTCCGCTCCAAGCTCGCCGACAAGCAGGCTGTGCAGTGGATGGTGGCCGACTCCGAGATGGAGTTGCGCGCCGCCCGCCTGCTGGTCTACCAGGCTGCCTGGCAGGGTGACCTGGGCCGCGACATGAAGGTCGACTCGTCGATCGCCAAGGTCGTTGCGACCGAAACCGCGGGCCGCGTGGTCGACCGCTGCATCCAGATCATGGGTGCGCTCGGTGTATCGCGCGAGCTGCCGTTGGAGCGCTGGTACCGCGAGCTGCGAATCAAGCGCATCGGCGAAGGCCCGTCCGAGGTGCACCGCATGGTGCTGGCGCGCCATTTGCTGGGCAGCCGCTGAGGCGGAAGAAAGGCAATCCATGTCCATCGACTTTGAACTGCTCGAAGGCGGCACGGCCGTCATCACCATCAACCGGCCGGAAAAGCGCAACGCGCTCGATGCCGAGCACTACCAGGCGCTCTCCGAGGCCTGGATCCGCGTGCGCGATGACGACGCGATCCGCGTGGCCGTGGTCACAGGCGCGGGCGACAAGGTCTTCAGCGCGGGCGCCGACCTCAAATCCTGGATCGGCCGCAAGAGTGCGCTGGCCGAGATGTGGCAGACCCAGCGCGGCATGTTGCTCAACCGCGGCCTCGAAGTCTGGAAGCCGGTGATCGCCGCGATCAACGGCCATTGTCTGGCCGGCGGCATGACGCTGATGCTCGCGACCGACATTCGCGTGACGGCCGACCACGCGACCTTCGCGCTGTCCGAGGTCAAGCGCGGCATCATCGCGGCCAATGGCGGCACCCAGCGCTTGATAGAGCAACTGCCGCATGCGATCGCGATGGAGCTGCTGCTCACGGGCGACGCGATCGACGCCGACACCGCAGCGCGCTGGGGTCTGGTGAACCGGGTCGTGCCTGCCGCGCAGGTCATGGACACGGCGCTGGCCTATGCGCGGCGCATCGCCGCGAACGCGCCGCTGGCCGTGCAGGCCGCCAAGGAACTGGCCTTGCGCCGCAGCAACGACGGCCTGGCGACGGGCCTGCGCCTCGAGCAGTTCGTGAACCACATCCTGCGCCAGAGCACGGACGCGGTGGAGGGCCGCGAGGCCTTCGCCGAAAAGCGCCCGCCAACATTCACGGGAGAGTGAGATGGGCTTGAGCGGAACCCATGTGATCGCCGGCGTAGGCCACACCGCCTTTGGCAAGCTCGGGCGCGACACGGTGTCGCTGAACGTCGAGGCCTGCCGCCTGGCGCTGGCCGATGCGCAGATCGACAAGGCGGTGGTCGACGCGGTGTTCGTCAAGGTGCCGACCTCGGCCCATGAATTCATGTACGGCCAGAAGATTGCCGAGGCGCTGGGCATCCAGCCGCGCATGGGCGGCTGCTGGGACCAGGGGGGGGCTGCCAACATCACGTTGTTGTCGTTTGCCATCATGGCCGTCGAGGCCGGGCAGTGCGAGGTCGCGCTGGTCTGCTACGCCGACAACCCGCGCTCGGGCAACCGCGCGGTTTACGCCCGCCCGCGCGGCGACGACGCGGTCTACGGCTGGCTGTCCACCGCGGCGGGCTACGGCATGGTCCAGCGCCGCCACATGATCGAGTTCGGCACGCGCGCCGAAGACTTCGGCGCCGTGGCACTGGCCGCCCGCCGCAATGGCGCGGACAACCCGAACGCCCAGTTGCGCAAACCGCTCACGATGGACCAGTACCTCGCCTCGCCCTGGATCGTCGACCCGATCCGCCGCGACGACTGCGCCCTGGTGTCGGACGGCGGCGGTGCCATTGTCGTGATGAGCTCCCGCAAGGCCCGCGAGCTTGGCGTGCCCATGCCCGTGCCGGTGCTCGGGTTTGGCCACGGCCAGACCTCGTGGGAGGTGGCCCAGCGCCCCGACCTCACCTCGACATTGGCGGTCCAGGCCGGCGCGACCGCGTTCGCCATGGCCGGGCTCAAGCCCGAAGATGTCGACGTGGCCCAGCTGTATGACTGCTTCACCGTGACCGTGCTGATGACGCTAGAGGACTACGGCTTTTGCCCCAAGGGCCAGGCCGGAAAGTTCGTGGCCGATGGCGCGATCGAGATCGGCGGACATTTGCCGATCAACACCAGCGGCGGCCTGCTCTCCGAGACCGGCATGCCGGGCATGCAACTCATCATTGAGGGCGTGCGGCAGATGCGCGGCACGGCCCGTCTGCAGGTGCCCGGCGCCAAAGTCTGCCTGGTGTCAAACCAGGGCGGCACCATGCACACACACGCCACGCTGCTGCTGGGCAACTGAACCAATGGCCGACCCCATGGAAATACCGAAGCCCCTTCCCAATGAAGTGACCAAGCCCTACTGGGACGCGCTGGACCAGGGCCACCTGGTGTTCCAGCGCTGCAGCTGCGGCCACGCCTGGCTGCCGCCACGGCGCCAGTGCCCGCACTGCCTGGGCGACGACGTTCGCTGGGAGCGTGCCAGCGGCCGCGGGCGCCTGGTCAGCTGGGTCGTCTACCACCAGGCCTACCACGAGGCCTTTGCGCATCGCCTGCCCTACAACGTGGCTGTGGTTGCGCTCGATGAAGGCCCGCGCCTGATCACCAACATCACGGACGACAGCAGCGCCCTCACGGGCGACGCGTCGGTTGTGCTCCAGATCGAGCGCGAAGACGGTTTTGCGCTGGCCCGCTTTCGCCTGAAGGACCAGGCCTGACCTGGCCTTGCAGTTCCCCTTTTCCACCCAAGACTGAAAAGAAAAAAATGCGTGAAGCTGTTTTTGTGTCCACCGCGCGCACGCCGCTGACCAAGGCGCACCGTGGCGAGTTCAACCTGATCGCCGGCCCGAGCCTTGCGGCCGCCGCCGTGCAAGCCGCCGTGCAGCGCTCGGGGCTGGACCCGGCGCGGCTCGAGGACGTGATCCTCGGCTGCGGCTTTCCGCAAGGGCGCACGGGCCGCAACATCGGCCGCCAGACGGCCATTCGCGCGGGCCTTCCGATCGATGTGGGCGGCGCGACTGTCTCGCGCTTTTGTGCCTCGGGCCTGCAAGCCGTGGCCAGCGCCGCGGGGCGCATCGTGGCCGACGGGGCGGACGCCGTGGTGGCCGGCGGGATTGAAAGCATCTCGGGCATCGAGGCGCCGCGGCCAGGCGCTGCGAGCGGCACCGATCACTGGATCGAGCAGCACCAGCCGGCGCTGTACATGAACATGATCGACACGGCCGAAATCGTGGCCGAGCGCTATGGCATCACCCGCGAAGCGCAGGACCGGTTCTCGCTGCAGAGCCAACAGCGCACCGAGCGCGCCCAGGCCGAGGGCCGGTTCAAGGACGAAATCATCGAGGTGCGCACCCTGATGAGCGTGAAGGACAAGCAGACCGGCGAGGCGACGCAGCAGGAGGTGCGCATCGCGCGCGACACCTGCAACCGCCCGGGCAGCAGCTACGAGAGCCTGGCCAAGCTCGAGCCCGTCACGCCGCAGGGCCGCTTTGTCACGGCCGGCAATTCCTCGCAACTCTCGGACGGCGCGAGTGCCTGCGTGCTGGTCGAGGCGCGCGTGGCCGAAAAGCTCAATCTCAAAGCGCTGGGCGCGTTTCGCGGCATGGCGATCGCGGGCTGCGCGCCCGACGAGATGGGGATCGGCCCAGTGTTTGCCGTGCCGCGGCTGCTGGCGCGCCACGGGCTCACGGTCGATGACATCGACCTGTGGGAACTCAACGAGGCCTTTGCCTCGCAGGCCCTGTACTGCCGCGACCGCATTGGCATCCCCGACGAGCGTCTGAACGTCAACGGCGGCGCGATCGCGATCGGCCACCCCTACGGCATGACCGGCGCGCGCCTGGTCGGCCATGTGTTGCTCGAAGGCCACCGGCGCGGCGTGCGCTGGGCGGTGGTGTCTATGTGCATCGCGGGCGGCATGGGCGCGGCCGGTTTGTTCGAGATTTTCTAGTTCCATCGCGCAGCATCGGGACCACGGCATCGCCATGCACCAGCATCCAATGCACGGAACCTGCGACCGCTGCGGCGCGCGACGCCGCGCACCTGCAGGCGTTGCGGCTGGCCGGCGCGCGCTTCCGCACGGGCGCCAGGGTAAACCTGGATTTGGTGTAGTTCTGCTTTACGGAATCAGTTCCATTAAATATACTTGCCGTAGATCATTCCGCCCCATCCCAGGCACAACCCTTCGCGGCCAGCGCCGGCTGCAACCTCAGGAGACAAGACATGACTGAATCAATATTCAAGCGGCGCACGGCCCTCGGCGCCGCGGCTGTTGCATCGTTTGGCACGCTGCTGGCAACGCTTTCGCTGGGCGCAGCCGCCGCCGACGAACCCTGGCCTAACCGGCCCATCAAGCTCGTCGTGGCGGGCCCGGCCGGCGCGGGCATGGACATCTTCGCGCGCCTGCTTTCCGCGCCCCTGCAGCAGGCGCTCAAGCAACCGGTGGTGGTGGACAACAAGGCCGGCGCCAACAGCATCATCGGCAACGACGCGGTCGCCAAGGCCCAGCCCGATGGCTACACGTTCCTGTTCACGCCCTCGTCAGCGATCGCGATCAACCCGATTCTGCAGGCCAAGATGCCTTACGACACCCTGAACGATTTGTTGCCCGTGGCGCAGATCGGCGCGGCCGGGATCCTGCTGGTGGCCAATCCCGCCAGCGGCTTCAAGAACCTCGGTGACATGGTGCGTTATGCCAAGGCCAACCCGGGCAAGCTGCAATACGGCTCCTGGGGCAATGGCTCGACCGGCCACCTGGCGATGGAGGGCATTAAAGCTCACTACGGCCTGGACATGCCGCACATCCCCTACAAGGGCACGGCCGCCGTGGTGCAGGACCTGCTGGCCAACACCGTGAGCGTGGCCTTTACCGACATCGCCTCGCCGATTCCGCATATCCGCGGAGGCAAACTCACCCCGCTGGGTGCGACCGGTTCGGGCCGCGGCCCAGCCCTGCCCGATCTGCCCACCGTCACCGAACAGGGGTACAAGTTCGATACCGATGGCTGGTACGGCATCTTCGCGCCAGCAGGCACGCCGCGCGCCATCGTTGCGCGCATGAACGAGGAGATCAACCGCATCCTCGCCACCGACGAAATGCGCCAGAAGTTCAGCGCCCAGAACATGGGCCTGCCGCGTGCCAAGAACGCCGACCAGTTCGGCTCCACGGTCAAGTCCGATGTGGAGGTATGGCAATCGCTCGCCAAATCGGCCAAGCTCAAGATTGATTAACGCGCTGGGAACAGGCCAATCAGCCTATTCCCAGTTTTTTTGTATCTAAAAATATTTGTGAATCGGTTCCGCAGGGTGGTTTATTGGCTGCTTGCGGGCCGGGCAAAGAGGTCACGATGAAAGCTGCAGTACTGCACCAGTTCGGTGAGTCCCTGGTGGTCCAGGATGTCGAGATCGGCTCACCGGGAGCCAACGAGGTGCTGTTGCGCACGGCGGCCGTGGGCCTGTGCCACAGCGACCTGCACTACATGGATGGCATGCGGCCGTTTCCGCTGCCCGGCGTGCTCGGGCATGAGGTGTCGGGCGTCGTGAGCGCGGTCGGCCCAGGCGTCACCGACTTGCGCGTAGGCGACCATGTGGTCGGCGCGCTGTCGGTTTTTTGCGGCTGCTGCAAGCAGTGCCTGGGCGGGCGCTTTGCGCTGTGCCTGGACACCGATGTCAAGCAGCCCCCGGGCAAGGCCAAGCGCCTCGCCCACGCGGGCCAGCCCGTGAGCCAGGTGTTCAACCTCTCGGGCTTTGCCGAAGAAATGCTCGTGCACCGCAACGCGCTCGTGAAGATCCGCGACGACATGCCACTGGACCTGGCCTGCCTGCTCGGCTGCGCCGTCATCACGGGCACCGGTGCAGTGTTTCGCACGGCGCAGGTGCGCGCGGGCGCATCGGTGGCGGTGATCGGCTGCGGCGGGGTCGGACTGGCTGCGGTCAATGGCGCGTCCATCGCCGGCGCGGGCCAGATCATCGCGGTCGACATGGCACCCGGCAAGCTGGAACTGGCCAAGCGCTTTGGCGCGACCCACACGGTCGATGCGCGCGATGGCGATGTGGTGGCGCGCGTGCAGGAACTCAGCGGCGGCGGCGTGGAGTTCTCGTTCGAGTGCATCGGCCTGCCCGCCACCTTCGAGCAGAGCTTTCGCATGTTGCAGCCCGGCGGAATATCCACCGTGGTTGGCCTGTTCGCGCCCGGTGTGCGCGCCGGCATGGAGGGCTGGGAGTTCTTTCTCGAGAAGCAGGTGCGCGGCTCGGCCCTAGGCTCGGCACGCATCCGCGAGGACATCCCCAAACTCGTCGAGCTCTACATGCAGGGTCGATTGAATCTGCAGGACCTGGTTTCGCAGCGCATCAGGCTCGAGGACATCAACGCGGGCTTTGCCGCCATGAAGACCGGCGAAGTGGCGCGCAGCGTGATCGTGTTTGACACGCCTTGAACCCTCAGCCCATGAACATCGATCCCAAAGACGCCCACGCGGCAACCCGCGCGGCCCACGAGCGCACGCGCGCCGAACTCGACTTCTCCGATACCGTCAGCTTTGACGACGCACGCCGCGGCTTTATCGCGACCATCCCCGACGCCCACATTCCGGCCGACAGCGGTGGCGTGGCCTGGACCATGCGTGAGCACGGGTTTCTGGACGGGCAGGCGAGCGATACCGTCAACCCGAGCCTGTGGCGCCAGGCGCAACTCAACCGCATCCACGGCCTCTTTAAGGTCACCGAGCGCATCTACCAGGTGCGCGGCTTCAGCCTGGCCAATGTCACCTTTGTCGAGGGCGACAGCGGCGTCATCTTGATCGATCCGCTGACCTTCACCGAGCACGCGCGCGCGGCACTTGCGCTCTACACGGCGCATCGCGGCGAACGCCCCCTCAAGGCCATCGTCTACACCCACAGCCACCGCGACCACTACGGTGGGGTGCGTGGCGTGGTCAGCCCCGAGCAGGTGCAGTCCGAGGGCATCCTGGTGCTGGCGCCCGCGGGCTTTACCGAAGAGGCGTTTTCCGAAACCATGCTGGCCGGTGTGCCGATGCGCCGCCGCTCGCTCTACCAGTTCGGATCATCGCTCGCGGCCGGTCCGCGCTCGCATGTGGACAGCGGGCTCGGCAAGGCCGCCGGGCGCGGCGGGGACGGTTTCATCACGCCTAACCAGCTGATTACGCAGACGCGCGAGCGGCATGTGATCGACGGTGTCGAGATCGAGTTCCAGCTCACCCCGGGCGCCGAGGCTCCGGCCGAGATGAATTTGTTCTTCCCCGGCCTGCGCGCGCTCAACCTGGCCGAGAACGCCTGCCACACCATGCACAACCTGTGCCCATTGCGTGGCGCCAAGACGCGCGACGCTCTGGCCTGGGCGCGCTACCTTGACGAGGCGCTTGCGCACTATGTGCCACGCGCCGATGTGGTGCTGGCCCAGCACCACTGGCCGGTCTGGGGCGAGGCGCGGATCACCGAATACGTGGCGGGCCAGCGCGACCTCTACCGCTACCTGCACGACCAGACCCTGCGCCTGATGAGCCAGGGCCTGACCCCCGTGGAGATTGGCGAGCAGCTTCTGCTGCCCAACCGGCTGTCGCGCCAATGGTTTGCGCGCGGCTATTACGGCGCTGTCGCGCACAACGTGGCCGCGATCTACGCCCACTACCTGGGGCCCTATGACGGCAACCCCGTGCACCTGAACCCGCATCCGCCCCAGGCCAATGCCGAGCGCTATGTGCGCTACATGGGCGGCGCGGACCGGGTGCTCGAGCGCGCGCGCGCGGACTACGCGGCAGGCGACTTCCGCTGGGTCGCCGAGGTGACCAACCGCGTGGTGTTTGCCGACCCTACGCACCGCGGCGCGCGCGAGCTGTGCGCAGACGCCATGGAGCAGATGGGCTACCAGGCCGAGTCCGCCACCTGGCGCAACACCTATTTACTGGCCGCGCGCGAACTGCGCAGCCAGCAGGCGCCTGCCGTGCCCAAGGGCATTGCGATCAGTCCCGATGTGGTGGCGATGCTGCCGCTGGAGAAGTTTCTGGAGTTCCTCGCGATCCGCGTGAACGGTCCACGTGCGCAGGACATCAACGCCCGCATCGACTGGATCCTCAAGCCCGAGGCCGCGGCCGCTTCTGAACGCCAGCGCGTCACGCTCTCCAACGGCGCGCTGAACCACCGCGCGGGCAGCCACGGCGACGCGGCGCAAGTCACCGTCTGCACGCCGCGCGCGCAGCTTGCCCAACTGCTGCAAGGGCCTGCCGAAATGCTGCGCAGCCTCGACGCGGGCGAGATCGATGTGAAGGGCGACCGCGAGCTGCTGCGCGCCTTCGTGCGTGCGCTCGACGACTTCAACCCGATGTTCAACGTTGTCGAGCCTTGAGCCAGACATCGCCTTGTTCAAGATCAAGACCTATCCAATCAGACACACCACAGGAGACACCATGAAAAGAAAGACCATCCTTGCCGCCGCCACTTTGGCACTCGCCACCATCGCATCGGCCCAGGTCAGCGACAACGCCGTGCGCGTGGGCATCATGGCTGACATGACCGGGCCATATTCGGGCAACGGCGGCCCGGGCTCGGTGATCGCTGCGCGCATGGCCGTCGAGGACGCAGGCGGCAAGGTCAACGGAGTGCCCGTCGAAGTGCTCGTGGCCGATGACCAGAACAAGCCCGACGTGGGCCTGAACCTGGCGCGCAAATGGATCGAGAGCGACAAGGTCGACGCGATCATCGGCGGCTCGGCCTCGTCGATTGCGCTCGGCGTGCAGACGCTCATGAAGGAAAAGGAAAAGCCGTATCTGCTGGCCGGCACGCTGAGCTCGGACCTGACCGGCAAGGCCTGCTCGCCGATGGCCGTGCAATTCCTCGTCGACACCTACGCCTCGCCGCGGGCGGGCGTGCACAACATGATGAAGCAGGGGCTCAACAGCTTTTACTTCGTGACCGTCGATTACGCGTTCGGCCAGGCCATGCAGGCCGAGGCCACCAAGTTCATCGAAGCTGCAGGCGGCAAGGTGCTCGGCTCGGTCAAGCACCCGATCGGCAGCGCTGACTTCTCGTCCTACCTGCTGCAGGCCCAGGCCAGCGGCGCCAAGGCCATTGTGCTGATCAACGCCGGGCTAGACCTGTCGAACGCGCTGAAGCAGGCGGCCGAGTTCCGAATCTCCCGTGGTGGCCAGGTCGTGACCACCTTTGGCATGACCATAAACACCATCACCGCGATGGGCCTCGACGTGGCCCAGGGCTTGCAGTTCACCGTGCCGTTCTACTGGGACCGCGACGCCGATACGCGCGCCTGGGCCAAGCGCTACATGGAGCGCAGCAATGGTGTCGTGCCGACCTGGATTCATGCTGCGACCTACAGCGCCATGGCCCACTACCTGAAGGCCGTGCAGGCCACACGCAGCGACGCGGGCCCGGCCGTGATGGCCAAAATGAAGAGCACGCCGATCAACGACTTCCAGATGAAGAACGTGAGCATCCGCGAAGACGGCCAGGCCCTGCGCGCCAACTACGCGGTGCAGGTGAAGGCGCCGGCCGATTCCAAGTACAAGTTTGACTTCTACAAGGTCGGCGCCGAGATCCAAGCCGACCAGGCCTTCCGTCCGCTGTCCGAGGGCGGCTGCGAATTCGTCAAGGCCGGCAAGAGCTGAGCTTGACGGGCGCCACATGCCAGCAGGTGACTACATCCTCGAGGCCCAGGGCCTGAGCCGGACCTTCCACGACTTTCATGCCGTGCGCGACGTGAACCTGCGTGTGCGCCGGCATGCGGTCCACGCGCTGATTGGGCCGAACGGCGCGGGCAAGACCACCTGCTTCAACCTGCTGAGCACCTTTCTGCCGGCCACCAGCGGGCGCATCGTCTTCAACGGCCGCGACATCACGCGCGGCCACCCGGCACAGGTGGCCGCGCTCGGTCTCGTGCGCTCGTTCCAGATCTCGGCCGTGTTCGGCCAGATGAGCGTGCTCGAAAACATCCGCCTGGCCCTGCTGCGCCGCCAGGCCAACAGCTACGCGTTCTGGCGCAACGACCGCACGCTCGAACGCCTCAACGCGCAGGCCGCGGAACTGGCCGAGCGCGTCGGACTGACCCACTGGCTCGCGCACCGGGCCGGCGACCTGTCGTACGGGCGCAAGCGCGTGCTGGAACTCGCCACCACGATCGCGCTCGACCCCCAGATGATCCTGCTCGACGAGCCGATGGCCGGACTCGGGCAGGAGGACATCGCACCGGTCATGCGCTTGATCGCTGAGGTGGCCAAGGGCCGCACCATCCTCATGGTCGAGCACAACATGAGTGTGGTGGCCGAACTGTGCGATCGCATCACCGTGCTGCAGGCTGGCGAGGTGCTGGCCGAAGGACCCTACGAGGAGGTCTCGCGCGACCCGCGTGTGGTCGAGGCCTACGTGGGAGGCCGCGATGACTGACGCCCTTCCATCCTCCGGCGCTGTGCCCCACAGCCAGCCCCTGGTTTCGGTACGCAAACTGTCGGCGTATTACGGCGAGACGCAAGCCCTGCACCGCGTGGATCTCGACGTCTACCCGGGCGAGGTAGTGTGTCTCGTGGGCCGCAACGGCGCGGGCAAGACCACGACGCTGCGCGCCCTCATGGGCCTGATCGCGCAGCGCGAAGGTGAGATACTGATCCACGGCCAGTCCACGCGTGGGCTTGCTCCCGAAGAGATCGCGCGCCTGGGCGTCGCCTATTGTCCCGAAGAACGCGGCATTTTCGCGAGCCTGACCGTCCAGGAAAACCTGATGTTGCCGCCTGTGCTGATGACCGGCGGCATGAGCGTCGAAGAAATCCACGCGCTGTTTCCGAATCTTGCCGCACGTGCGCGCAGCCACGGCACCAAGCTGTCGGGTGGCGAGCAGCAGATGCTGGCCATCGCCCGCATCCTGCGCACGGGCGCGAAGCTGCTGATGCTCGACGAGCCCACCGAGGGCCTCGCGCCTGTCATCGTGCGCAAGATCGGTGAGGCCATCCAGTCTTTGCGAGCGCGCGGCTTCACCATCCTGTTGGTCGAGCAGAACTTCCGTTTCGCCGCGCGAGTGGCAGACCGCTTTTACGTGATTGAAGAAGGCTGCAGCGTCGAGACCTTTACCCGTGCCACGGTCGACGTTGAGCGCGCGCGCATAGAGGCGATGCTGGGCATCTGATGGAATTCCATGACTGACTTTCTGCCCGCCGCCCCCGTGTTGATCACCCAGCTGATACTGGGTGCGATCAACGGTTCCTTCTACGCGCTCATGAGCTTGGGCCTGTCCATCATCTTCGGCCTGCTGCGGGTCGTGAACTTCGCCCACGGCGCGCAATACATGCTGGGCGCCTTTGTTGCCTGGGGCCTGCTCGAGTTTCTCGGTGTGGGTTTCTGGTGGTCGCTGCTGATCGCGCCGCTCGTGGTCGCGGGCTTCGGCATCCTGCTCGAGCGCACGATGCTGCGGCGTCTGTACAGCGTGGACCATGTCTACGCGCTGCTGCTGACCTTTGGCATCTCGCTGGTGCTCGAAGGGCTGTTTCGCATGCGCTTTGGCGCCACCGGTCAGCCGTTTCCCAACCCGATTCAGGGCGGACTCGACACCGCCATCGTCTACCTGCCCTGGTACCGGTTGTTCGTGATCGGGATGTCGCTTTTCGTGTGCCTCGGGACCTGGTTTGCGATCGAGCGCACGGCGCTGGGGTCCTATCTGCGCGCGGCCCAGGAGAACCCGTCGCTGGTGCGCAGCTTTGGCATCAATGTGCCGCGCATGCTTATGCTAACCTACGGCCTCGGCGTCGGCCTGGCGGGCCTCAGTGGCGTGATGGCCGCCCCGATCTACCAGGTTAGCCCGCTGATGGGCGTGAACCTGACCATCACGGTATTTGCCGTGGTGGTGATTGGCGGCATGGGGTCGATCATTGGCTCCATCGTCGCGGGCTTTGGCCTCGGTCTGCTCGAGGGCCTGACCAAGGTGCTTTATCCCGACGGCGTGGGCATCGTGGTTTTCGTCGCGATGATCATCGTGCTCGCCCTCAAACCCAATGGCCTGTTTGGCGCCGCAGACTGACAGGAGCGCGACGTGAATTCCCTGACCCAACGCGTCCATCCCTGGGCCCTCGCCGTGGGCATCGCGCTGATGCTGGTGGCCCCGGCGCTGCTGTATCCCATCTTCTTGATGAAGCTGATGTGCTTTGCGATCCTCGCGGCCTCACTCAATCTGCTCATGGGCTATGGCGGCTTGCTGTCCTTTGGCCACGCGATGTTCTTCGGATCGGCCGCCTATGTTTGCGCCCATGTGGTCAAGGTCTGGGGCTGGGATGTGTCGCTGGGTCTGCTCGCGGGCACGGCCACGGCGGCGCTGCTCGCGCTGTTCACGGGGGTGCTCGCGATCCGCCGCCAGGGCATTGCGTTCTCGATGATCACCCTCGCGTTCGCGCAACTCGTGTACTTCATCGCGCTACGCGCACCGTTCACCGGTGGCGAAGACGGCATCCAGAACGTGCCGCGCCGTCCGCTCTTCGGGCTGCTCGACATCTCCGACAACCTGGTGCTGTACTACGTGGTGCTGGCGATCACGGCAGCCGCGTTCTGGCTGGTGTTTCGCATCGTTTATTCTCCGTTCGGCCAGGTGCAACGGGCGATCCGCGACAACGAACCGCGGGCCTTGTCGCTGGGCTACCCAGTGCGGCGCTACAAGTTGCTCGCCTATGTGCTGTCGGCCGCGCTGGCAGGCGTGGCCGGCGCGACCAAGGTGATCGTGTTCCAGATCGCCACGCTCACCGATGTGGGCTTTGGCGTCTCGGGCGAGGCCGTGCTGATGACGATCCTGGGCGGCATCCAGACCCAGCTCGGCCCGGTGATTGGCGCCTTGGTGATGGTGACGATGGAGAACTACCTCGCCAGTTTTGCCGAGTGGGTGTTGCTGCTGCAAGGCGTGGTTTTCATCGTGGTCGTGCTACTGGCGCGCCGCGGCCTGGTCGGGGAATTCCGGGCCTGGCGCGAGCGGCGCGCTGCGCCTGACGCCTCTTAGCTGGTTTAGGTCCCTCGCTGTTAGTGCCGATCTAAGACTGACCAGCAGGGAACGACTACATCGCTGCATCCATGTCTTCGCGTGGGCACCATTAATACCCGTTCTGGATTCATGATTGGCTTCCACATACCAGCCATTCACCTATGACCGCAACTGGCCCGCAGTGAATATTCCCATTCGACCCACTGCAGACATTGAGACCATTTAACTCGCCGCCTTACAGCCGACATTCATCGGCTCCTAAATCTGACCATCGGAGATTTGGCGGCTAAACGATAGGTTTCCAGCCAGAAAAATAGACTTCCGTTTGCCTATTCCTTCGCCCGACTCAAGTCCATAGAAAACGTGAACCGGTCAGCAGGATGCACCGATACAGAGATTTCAAACACCTCGTCTGACTCGTCCAGATACCGTCGAGTCACTTTCAGGGCTGGGGAGCCTACTTCCGCACTCAGTTCATCACTGAGTTTTTTGGGAATCAATACGGCCTGAATATCCTGGCGTATGCGTGCAATTCGGCGCCCATAGCGATCCTCGATAAGCGCACTGACCAACTTCTCAGGGGACTCGCGAACGAGGTCCTCAATATCGCTGTACGCCGGATCGATATAGACATCAGTCCAGCTAATTGGACGCGGGTGTTTAGCGGTATCCATACGCAGGCTGGAAATACGTAACCACCGCATGCCACCTAAGCAGCCCAACTCCTTGGCCGTCGCAAGATCGACAACAACCTCCTCTATTGCACGCACCGAACGCACATGGGCTGCACCAAACTGCGTGAGGTCGCCGACGGTAGCGATTGACTGTGTAAATCCAGTCACTGGGCGAGCCGCCTCCACCCGTGTGCCGACATTCTTGCGGCGTGAGATGAGGCCAAGATCCTGCAAGCCATCCAGCGCCTTGCGCACCGCGTAGCGGCTTAGACCATATTGCTCACACAAAGTGAATTCAGTTGGCAACAGTGCGCCGACCGGGAATTTGCCGCTTGCAATGCCCTCGGACAGGTCGCGGGCTAAGTCTATGCCTTTGGATTGGGCCATTCGAAACTCCAGATGAAGACACCAAGGGTAAACCCTTTGTTTAAATTTGTTCGAACATATTAGACTTATTATGTTCGAACATTTGTATATGTTCGTATTTTATCAACATATTCGTACCGCCATGTCACCCTCCAGCTTCACGCCGTCCAGCACGGTTCTTGACTCAGTTTTGTTTCGCGACGCCTTTGGCACGCCACGCATGCGCGAGGTGTTCTCGGACCAAAACCTCGTTGCTCGCTACATCGAGGTCGAAGTGGCCCTGGCTCGCGCCGAGGCAAAGTGCGGTGTGATCCCTGCCGAGGCTGCAGAAGTCATCGCGCGGGAGTCAAAACTTGAACGAATCGACTTTGAACACATGCGGCACGAGACCGACATCGTGGGCTACCCGATTCTTCCCCTCGTGCATCAGCTGGTAGGTATGTGTGGCGACGCGGGCCGCTATGTGCATTGGGGCGCGACCACGCAAGACATCATGGATACGGCCAACGTGCTGCAGGTGCGTGATGGTCTGGACGTAGTGGAAGCGGACATCAGGGAGCTGCGCCAGATCCTCACCGACTTGGCCAAGAAACACCGCGACACACCCATGGCTGGTCGCACCCATTTGCAGCAGGCGCTGCCGGTGACCTTTGGCTACAAGGTGGCCATCTGGTTGGCCATGTTCGACCGTCATCAGGAACGGTTGACTGAACTCCGCAAGCGCGTATTGGTGGTCGAGTTCGCGGGTGCGGCTGGCACGCTAGCCTCCCTGGGCACCAAGGGCTTTGAGGTTCAGGCGGCCATGGCTGCAGAGCTCGAGCTAGGTGTGCCTGCGACCACTTGGCATGTGGCGCGGGACGGCTTTGCTGAGGCGGTGAACCTGCTGGCTTTGGTCACCGGTTCACTTGGCAAAATTGCGCTGGACATCATGATCATGGCGTCAACTGAGTTTGCCGAGGTCTACGAGCCCTTCGTCAAGGGGCGAGGCGCGAGCAGCACCATGCCGCAAAAGCGCAATCCGATCTCGAGCGAACTGATGCTCGCCGCTTCCAAGGCCGTGCGTCAGCACGCGGGCTTGATGGTCGATGCAATGGTTCAAGACTTCGAACGTGCCACGGGTCCCTGGCATGCCGAATGGTTGGCCCTGCCTGAGAGTTTCATCCTCACAGCGGGTGCTTTGCACCAGGCCAAGTTCGCCCTGGGCGGTTTGATCGTTGACGAAAAACGCATGCGCCACAACCTTGGCATCACCAACGGCCTGATCGTGGCCGAGGCGGTGATGATGGGCCTGGCACCGGCCATTGGTCGTCAGCAGGCACATGACGTGGTCTATGACGCCTGCCGCACCGTGAATGAAAAAGGTGGGACGCTTGCCGATGCTCTTGCGGCGTTGCCCGCCGTGACTGACCACGTGACACGAGCGGAAATCGACCGCCTCACCGACCCGACCAATTACCTTGGCCTCGCCCCTCAAATGGTCGACCGCGCGGTAGCCCTGTCGGTTGCGCAAAACACCTGATATCTCACCGAAACCCTATCCCAGCCCTATTGGAGAAACCTGATGAAACTGTTATCTGCATTTCGCTTCGCTGTCACCGTGGCTGTCTTGGTCGGCAACTCTTCCTTTGCTCAAGCGCAGACCTGGCCAACCAAAAATTTGACGTGGATCGTTCCTTTCGCCGCCGGTGGTCCGACAGACGCGATGGCCCGCGACATCGCTGACAAGGTCAGTCGGCAGATTGGTCAAACCATCATCATTGAAAACGTTGCCGGAGCGGGTGGTACGCTGGGCGCAGGCAAGGCCGCCAAAGCCAATCCAGAGGGTTACACCTTCCTGGTCGGGCACATGGGCTACATGGGTGCCGCGCCTGCGTTGTACAAAAAGCTCAGCTACGATCCAGTGAAGGATTTCGAAGCAGTGTTCCGATTCCCCGACACACCGTTGGTGCTTCTGGTGCCTAAGACCTCGCCTTACAAGACGGTGGAAGACCTGATCGCAGCGGCCAAAGCCTCGCCCAAAAAGATCAACTTCGGCAATGCTGGCGTAGGCTCGACCTCGCACCTGATTGCAGCCTTGTTCGAGTCCAAAGCTGGCATCGACGTGACCCCTGTGTCCTACAAGGGCGCGGCGCCCGCAATGAATGACCTCGTTGGTGGCCAAGTGGACGCTATGTTCGATCAGAGCAATACAGCGCTGCCCCAAGTTGTGGGTGGCCGCCTCAACGCGATCGCACTGACCTCACTTACCCCGATGCCACAGCAATACCCGAACGTACCGGCGTTGGCAGAGAAGACCCTGCCAGGTTTTGAAGCGGCCACCTGGTACGGTCTTTACGCGCCCAAGGGCGTGCCGAAGGAGGTTGTGCAAAAGCTCCATCTGGCGTATTTGAAGGCGCTTGGCGACAAAGAGTGGACCAAACGGATGGCATCACAGGGCATCAACTTGTTACCGGAAGCTCAATATGCGCCCGATGCGTTTGCAAAACACACAGCAGCTGAGGTCGATAGATGGCGCAAAGTGGCCGCTGACGCCAAGATTCAAATCGACTGACGCCCAAACGATCGCTGTGACCACAATCGCTCAAGAGGACGTCGTATCCAGCATCGCTGAAGCACTCCAACACATCAGCTATTTCCATCCAGTTGATTTTGTTCGTGCGTTACGTCGCGCATATGAATCTGAAACTCACCCACCCGCCAAGGCAGCAATTGCGCAGCTTCTGGTGAATAGCAAGCTCTCAGCCATTGGGCGAAGACCGCTCTGTCAGGATACTGGCGTTGCTCAGATTTTTGTGCGTTTGGGCTGTGGTGTCACGTTTGTGCGCCGCGATGGGCAGTCACCGCTCTCTTTGCAGACAGTTGCCGACGAGGCGGTTCGCCTTGCCTATGGTGAAGTGAGGAACCCACTGAGGGCGACAATGGTTTCTGATCCATTGGGTGCACGAATCAACACACGTGACAACACACCTTCGGTTGTTCATGTTGAACTGGTTGACGGTGACATCGCGGAAATTCTTGTGGTGGCCAAAGGCGGCGGCGGTGACGTGAAAGCACGCTTCGCCACATTGAACCCAAGCGACAGCGTTGCAGATTGGGTTATTCAACAACTCCCTGGCATGGGGGCCGGTTGGTGTCCGCCAGGTGTACTGGGTATTGGGATAGGCGGGAGTCCTGAGCAAGCGATGTTGATGGCAAAGCTATCTTTATTTGATCCTATTGATATTGATGTACTTGGGCACACAGGTGCTACGACGCCCGAAGAATTTCTGCGTCTTGAGCTCTACCAGCGTAGCAATGCATTGGGCATTGGCGCTCAAGGCCTTGGCGGCGCATCGGCCGTACTCGATGTGAAAGTAAAAACGGCATCTTGCCACGCAGCAACTATTCCAGTTGCACTGGTGCCTAACTGTGCGGCCACACGATATATGCGAATACGCTTGGATGGTTCTGGTCCAGCACAGATTGAATTGCCTTCATTGACCACTTGGGAAGGAATTCCAGATACCTTCGACGTGGCTGGCGCAGTGCGCGTCAATGTGGATCTGCTTGATCGGGACGGGGTTGGGCATTGGAAGGTTGGACAGACCCTTTTACTGACTGGAAAAGTCTTGACGGGTCGAGACGCTGCTCACAAACGAATCCTGGATTTGCTAGAGGCTGGAGAGCCACTTCCAGTTGATTTGAAGGATCGAATCATCTATTACGTCGGCCCCGTGGATGCAATCGCTGGTGAAGCAGTCGGTCCAGCTGGCCCAACCACAGCTACTCGGATGGATAAGTTCGTTGAGCCGTTGCTTGCAAGAACGGGTCTGCTGGCAATGATTGGAAAGGCAGAGCGTGGTCCAAATGCAATTCAGTCAATTCGAAAACACGGTGCTGCGTATTTGGCAGCAACCGGCGGCGCCGCGTATTTGCTATCAAAGTCGATTTGCAATTCCCGTGTACTTGCCTTTGCGGATTTGGGTATGGAAGCAATTCACGAATTCGAATTGGTGGACTTCCCAGTCACGGTTGCCGTGGATTCACAAGGGCATTCAGTTCATCAATTCTTGAAAGTTTCTTGAGCTCTGGTCATATGACTCTGAGATTAAGGTCCGAGGGTGTCCCGGGTTTTGTGGACTCCCCAAAGCCTCAAATCGATATCGGTTAGCAGTGAACGTTCGTGGCCCGGTCCTGACATTGGAATATGGGGGCCAGTCAGGCGATCCAACGTTACCCCCGCACACCTTAAATCCTGTTGAATACGGCGGAATGAGTTTATTGCCGGGTTTGTTCAAACCAATCACTTTTTGGCAATGGCCTTAGCGCGCAGAGTCGTCCTTCAACCTTCTCCGACCACTCTTAATAGAAATGCCTGAACTGCTTGGCACAACCGTTGCTTGTGATCGGACATGCTGTCAGCAACATCACCATTTTCCGTTTGCCCCGACAAGGGAGCAAGTGCCCTTTGGCAACTCCAGCTCAATTTGCTGCTGGATTCCACGGGCGAGGGAATTTTTGGCATCGACCTGAGCGGACACTGTGTTTTCATCAACCGAGCAGGTGCCAGTATGCTGGGCTGGAATGCGGCTGAAGTGCTGGGCTCTAACATGCACGAGCTAACCCACCACTCGCGCGACGACGGCTCGCATTACCCCGATACCGAGTGCCCCATCTTCAATGCCTTTCGGCAGGGACTGGCGTGCCGAATTGACACAGAGGTGTTCTGGCGCAAGGACCACAGTTCTTTTCCAGTTGAATATTCCAGCTACCCCATCATTGATGGCATCGAGGTGCGTGGCGCGGTCATTACCTTTGTCGATATCACCGCACGTCGGCAGGCAGCCCTGGACCTGCAACAGGCCAACGCCAGCCTGGCCAGGGCCAACGACGAGTTGGAACTGCGGGTGGGCGCACGCACCCGCGAGCTGTCGGCAGCCCTGGGCCAGTTGCGCGAACTCGCCGCATATTCGGAAACGATACGGGAGGAAGAACGAACCCGCATCGCCCGCGAGGTCCACGACGAACTCGGTAGCCTGCTGGTAGCCCTCAAGATGGACGTTAACTGGATGGACAAACGTCTGGCAGAACAACAGCAGCGCAGCTCGCTCGAAGCGCAGTCCATGCGTGACCGATTGCGCGGCAAGTGCCAAAGCATGAGTCGGCAAATTGAGAACGCAGTGGTCAATGTGGGCCGTATCATCACCGACCTGCGCCCCAGCATCTTGGACCACCAGGGCCTGTGGGCCGCGCTGGAATGGCAAGCACTCGAATTTGCACAGTCAGCAGAGCTTTCGCTGGACTGGCGCATGGTCGGCACCGAGCACATCGAACTGCCGGAAAATCTGGCCATGTCCGTGTTTCGCATCTTTCAGGAAATGCTCAGCAACGTGGCACGCCACGCTCGCGCGACAATCATTTTGGTCACTGTTGAGGTGAGTGATAACGCACTCAATCTCCAGGTGCGCGACAACGGCTGTGGCGCATCAGCCGAGGCATTTGACGCGGCGACCGCCTACGGTGTCATGGGCATGCGGGAACGCGCCCGCCACCATGGCGGATGCCTCTCCATCAGCAGCCAAATCGGCCAGGGCTCCCTGTTCCAACTGCGTATACCGTTGCGGCATGCCTATTGCGGGCGCAGCACATGATTCGTTTGCTCTTAGGTGACGACCACCGCATCGTACGCGAAGGTCTCAAGCAAATTTTGGCCGACGCACCAGATGTGTGCGTTTCGGCTGAGGCGCAAAACGGCACTGCGGTGCTGGACCAGGTTCGCACGCTAGGCGGCAACGATGGACTGGATCTGGTGCTACTGGATATAGCAATGCCAGGGGTCGACGGACTCGAGGTGCTGCAAATCCTGCGTCGGGAATACCCCACACTGCCGGTGCTGATGCTCAGCACCTATCCAGAGAAGCACTACGCGGTACGCTGCATCAAGCTGGGCGCGGGGGGCTACCTCAACAAAAGCGCTGACCCGGACGACATGGTAGCGGCCATTCGCAAGGTTGCAGGTGGGGGTATGTATGTCAGCCCCGCCACGGCGGAAGCCCTGGCGGTAACGGTAGGCTCTGTCGCTTCACGCAGCGGCGCGGGCGATGTAGAAGCACTTTCGCACCGGGAACATCAGGTGTTTCGATTGCTTACCGCCGGCCACACGGTGAGCGAAATTGGTGCAGAGCTCAAACTGGCCCCGAATACCGTCAGCACTTACCGCGCCCGCATTCTGGAAAAGACCGGTGCAAAGAACGACGTGGAGCTGGCTCTTTTTGCTGAACGCCAGACCCGTGCTAGTCCAACCATCCCATAAGTCGCAGTTTTTGTAGGGCTGGCCCTACACAGTGTCGTAGAGCGTGGGGCGAATTGCTGGCTGCGGCGCTCAAAACTTGAATCTGGCCCGCACCTTGCTGAGTGATCTGCATCACTTCACCGAGGTACACCATGTCCGAATTCTTCTCTCCCTATGATGCCGACCGTCCCCTGATGCTCAAGTGCAGCTGTGGCCGAGAGCACTCGGTGGTTGACCACCAGGCCGAAGTGGCCGCCGATACAGCCGCAATCGAATTGCGCCGGCGCAGCCTTAGCAGCACGTTCGAGGCATACAGCAACGAATTCATTGAAGCCACGCTTGTCAAGGCCATCTTTCCGCAGGATGCCGTGCGCCGCGGCTTTCTGAAAGCTGTGGGCAAGAGCACCGCCATGGCGGCCATTGCCAGCGTGCTGCCCGTGGCCAACATGCAGGCCATGGCACAGGAAAAAGGTACGTTGGAAAAAACCAACCTGAAGATCGGCTTCATCCCAATCACCTGCGCCACACCGCTGATCATGGCGCACCCACTGGGCTTCTATCAAAAGCAAGGCCTCACGGTGGAAGTGACCAAGACGGCAGGCTGGGCGCTGATTCGCGACAAGATGATCAACAAGGAATACGACGCCACGCACTTCCTCTCACCCATGCCGATTGCAATTTCCATGGGACTGGGGTCGAATGCCACACCCATGAATGTGGCCACGATCCAGAACGTCAACGGCCAAGCCATCACGTTGGCGCTCAAACACAAGGACAACCGCGACCCAAAGAACTGGAAAGGGTTCAAGTTCGCGGTTCCGTTTGACTATTCGATGCACAACTTCCTGCTGCGCTACTACCTGGCAGAAGCAGGCATAAACCCCGACACCGATGTGCAAATTCGGGTGGTTCCACCCGCCGAGATGGTGGCCAACTTGAAGGCCGGAAATATCGACGGCTTCCTCGGGCCCGATCCCTTCAACCAGCGTGCGGTCTACGAAGAAGCTGGCTTTATTCACCTGCTGACCAAAGACTTGTGGAATGGCCACCCATGCTGTGCCTTTGGCACCAGCACAGAATTCATCCAGAAAAACCCAAACACATTTGCCGCGCTGTACCGCGCTGTTCTTACGTCCGCAGCCATGGCACGCGACCCGAAGAATCGCGAACTCATTGCTAAGGTCATTGCGCCTGCCCAGTACCTGAATCAGCCCGAAGCCGTGCTCAACCAAGTACTCACCGGAAAATTTGCCGACGGTCTGGGCAACATCAAGAACGTGCCCGATCGGGCCGACTTTGACCCCATGCCTTGGCAGAGCATGGCGGTGTGGATGCTCACCCAGATGCAACGCTGGGGCTATATCAAGGGCGAAGTCAACTATAAGCAGATTGCGGAAAAAGTGTTCCTGCTGACCGACGCCAAGAAGCACATGAAGACGTTGGATCAGAAAGTGCCCGATGGCGCCTACCCCAAGTTCAAGATCATGGGTAAGGAGTTCGACGCCGACAAGGCAGCCGCCTACTCCAAGAGCTTCGCTATCAGCAAGGCTGCCTGAGATGGGTACATCGCGTTCCCTCAGCTTTCGGGCCGGGTTGCTCTCGGTACTGATCCTACTAGTGCTGCTGGCCACTTGGTATGCAGCCACTGGCTCTACGGCTACAACTACGAGCTCGGCCGGCATGACCCCAGATCAGATCGAGTACGCCAAGATGATGGGCAAGGACCCCGGCAACGCTAAGACAGTCGGGTTTCCCACTCTGGGGCAGATGGGCGCCACCGTGTGGGGGCATCTGGCCAACCCGTTTTACGACAACGGGCCAAACGACAAGGGCATTGCCATCCAGTTGGCGCATTCTTTGGGGCGTGTGAGCTTGGGCTTTGGCCTGGCCATGCTGGTGGCCATTCCCCTCGGTTTTGTGATTGGCATGTCACCCCTGATGCGCAAGGCGCTGGACCCATTCATACAGGTACTGAAGCCCATCAGCCCGCTGGCGTGGATGCCGTTGGCCCTGTACACCATCAAGGATTCCTCGATTAGCGGCATCTTCGTCATCTTCATCTGCTCGGTATGGCCGATGCTAGTGAACACCGCTTTTGGCGTGGCCTCGGTCAAACGCGAATGGCTAAATGTGGCCAGCACCCTAGAAGTCAGCCCATTGCGCAAGGCCTTTCAGGTAATTCTGCCGGCTGCCGCGCCCACAATTCTGACGGGCATGCGCATCAGCATGGGTATTGCCTGGCTAGTCATCGTGGCGGCCGAAATGCTGGTTGGCGGCACCGGCATTGGCTACTTTGTGTGGAACGAGTGGAATAACCTGTCGCTGACCAATGTGATCTTCGCCATCGTGCTCATTGGCGTGGTGGGAATGCTGCTGGACTTGGCCTTTGGCCAACTGCAAAAGGCGGTGACCTATGTGGAGTGATGTGTCATCGCGTGTCACGGCGGCAAAGATTCCGGTCAAGCTCTTTTCCCCCGGAAGCCCACAACAAACCAAGGCAACTTCCATGAATGCTCTACTCAGAATCGACAACCTCGGCAAGACTTATGCGCCGGGCAAGCCGGTGTTCTCCAGCGTGTCCTTCACACTAGAGCGCGGCGAGTTCGTCTGCATCATTGGCCATTCGGGTTGCGGAAAAACCACTGTGCTTAACGTGCTGGCCGGACTGGACACTGCGTCAGAGGGCTATGTGTTCATGAATGGCCGCGAGATCTCCGGCCCCAGCCTGGAGCGCGGCGTGGTGTTCCAAAGTCATGCGCTCATGCCATGGCTCACGGTGCGCCAGAATATTGCGTTCGCCGTAGTGTCGCGCTGGCCCGATTGGTCGCGCGCCCAGGTCAATGCGCAGGTTGAAAAGTTTGTCACTATGGTGGGGCTAAACGCTGCCATTGACAAAAAACCCAGCCAACTCTCCGGCGGCATGAAGCAGCGCGTGGGCATTGCACGTGCGTTTTCCATCAGCCCCAAAATGCTCTTGCTGGACGAGCCCTTTGGCGCGCTGGACGCACTGACCCGCGGCACCATCCAGGAAGAGCTGACGGGCATCGTGCGCGAAACGCAACAAACCGTTTTCATGATCACGCATGACGTTGACGAGGCCATTCTGCTGGCCGACCGCATCCTGCTGATGAGCAATGGTGCCGAGACTGACGCCGGCTACAAGCCCGGTGGCATTGCCGAAGTGGTGGTCAACCCCTTGCCACGTAGCCGAAAGCGCGCGGAATTGCACCACATGGACGGCTACTACGACCTGCGCAACCATATCGTGGACTTCCTGGTAAGCCGTGCCAAAGCCCACTAACTTTTCTTTTTCTTTCTTTCCCCAACTCGTTTACCAGGAGCCCTCTATGAACCGATTAGAAGTCACCGAAAAAATCATCAGCACCAAGGTTGCCAAAGGCATCCAATGGGCCGACGTCGCGAAGAAAGTAGGACTGAGCAAGGAATGGGTCACCGCGGCCTGCCTGGGCCAGATGACGCTGGACGCCGCGCAGGCCAAGATCGTCGGCAAGATCTTTGGCCTGACCACCGAAGAGCAGAAGTGGCTGCAGGTCGTGCCCTACAAAGGCTCACTGCCCACCCCCATTCCTACCGACCCGCTGATCTACCGCTGGTATGAAATCGTCAGCGTGTATGGCACCACCATCAAGGAACTGATCCACGAAGAGTTTGGCGACGGCATCATGAGCGCCATCGACTTCTCCATGGATATCGTGCGCCAGCCCGACCCCAAGGGTGACCGCGTTAACGTGGTGTTGTCGGGCAAGTTCCTGCCCTACAAACAGTACTGAGCCGGGTCGAGCACGCCACGATGGACGCCAAGCCGCCATTGCCGCCGTTCACCCAGCAGACCGCAGTCCAAAAGGTTCGCATGGCCGAAGACGCCTGGAACTCACGAGACCCGGAGCGCGTCGCTCTGGTTTACACCGAAGACACCCGCTGGCGCAATCGCACGGAGTTTCCGGTCGGACGGGAGCAGGTGCGCCAGTTGCTGGTGCGCAAGTGGGCAAAGGAGTTGGACTATCGCCTGATCAAGGAGCTGTGGGCCTTTGCCGGCAACCGCATTGCCGTGCGCTTTGCCTACGAATGGAGCGATGACTCCGGGAACTGGTTTCGCTCTTATGGCAATGAAAATTGGGAATTTAATCCACACGGTTTCATGGCCTACCGGTTTGCCAGCATCAATGATCTCCCGATCAAGGCCGCAGACCGCAAATTCCACTGGCCTCTGGGTCGGCGCCCGGGCGACCACGCCTCATTGAGCGATCTTGGGCTCTGATCTCGTCACACGGGCGCGTTCACACGGGTGCGCCCATCTGGCGATGCGGTTGAGCTTAAGCAAACGCAGGAAGCGCGTCGCATTGGACCATGATGCGGGATATGGTTGGTGTGTCGGGCATGTTGATGTTCAACACCCGCGTTACCGCACTTGGACTGCCTAGGCAAACATCGGCCATCGAGACTTGGTCGCTGTGGCAAAACAACCCGGTGTTCGACTCGTTCGCAAAACCTTGCTCCACGGCGTGCAGTCCGGTAGCAATTCAGTTCGTTAACCAGGCTCGCGAGGCGCGCATCGCCAGAGCAGGATTGAACGCCTGTCCGGTCCATTTGCATGTCGGCTTACAAGACGCCACGCTTCGCTTGCAACTGATCGCAATGGGCACCCATGTGTCACCGCCCAACGTCTGCTGTCAGGCATTTCCAATGCAGAGACGGGATTGACTATTGGCGTGGTCGGTCCACAGTTGCTTTCCCTTCAACTTAAGGAGAGCATCATGGACAGCGAAACTGCAGCCCCTGTCAAAGTTCCGTGGAACAAAGGGAAGATTGTTGGCCAGAAGGCCCCGCTGAAACTTAAGGACATCTGGGCCATCCGCATACGACTTCAACTTGGCCATCGCACACGGGAGCTTGCGCTCTTTGATCTTGGATTGGATAGCAAGCTCAGGGCCTGTGACCTGGTCCGTTTACGTGTTCGGGATATTTGCCATGGCGATTACGTCTCAACGCGTGCGATCGTCATGCAGCAAAAGACGTCGCAGCCGGTTCAATTTGAAATCACGCCGCCAACAAGAGATGCTGTAACTGAATGGATCAAGGAGGCGGAACTGGCAAATGACGATTACCTTTTCCCTAGCCGGGTCCATGATTCCCCACACTTGGAAACCAGACAATACGCACGAATATTGGATTCCTGGATTAAGGAAATCGGACTGGATCCATCAGCCTATGGCACTCACACCATGCGTCGTACCAAAGCGTCCTTGATCTACCGGCGTACCAAAAACATCCGTGCCGTGCAATTGCTTCTGGGACACACCAAGCTGGAAAGCACCGTGCGTTACCTCGGAATTGAGGTCGAGGATGCCTTAGAAATTTCAGAACAAACGGAGATTTGAAAGAACTTGCCAGGCCGGCGACCTACGCCAACTTAGGCTTCCAGTTACCGGCCATTCGTGATTGGCCGCACTTGGCCCAGACCCGTCAAGCTGAGTCCACTTTTTGCAACTGAGCTACCCGACCACCTTTTGTGAATAGGGTTAGGCTTACCGGCGCGCTCATATTCACTTGATTGCGTGTCTAAGCAACCAGCCGATTCGTTGGCTCGTTTGACGCTAACCGCCGCGTGACAGGCTTGAATTCAGGCAGAACGGGATGCTTTACCTGACTTCTACCAAGGCGCAGGTCCTCAAGGAAATCCGCCCAGACTTGCATCATTTCAATCCGTTTGATCAAAAACTGAGTTCTGTTGTATGCCGTTCCATTGGCATCCTTTACGGAGTGTGCCAACTGCATTTCAACGATTTCCGCAGGGAGCTCCAGCAATTCAACAATTAAGGTTCTGGCTGTGGCCCTGAATCCGTGAGACGTAACAACATCACTCGTGTAGCCCATTGACCTGAGGGCCATATTCGTCGTGTTTTCAGACATGAAACGTCCAGGACGGCCTTCGCACGGAAACACTACGCCTGTTCGCCCCGTAAGCTGAAACAACGACTCCAGGACGACAACTGCCTGTCGGGCCAGTGGAACGAGGTGTGCCTCGCCCTTTTCTTTTTGCACCTTGGTTCGCTTCATGCGTGCTGACGGCACATACCAAAGGCCATTATCGAGGTCGAACTCGTCCCACTTGGCCTGCCGCAATTCACCTGGTCGAACCATAAGCATGGGTATCAGTTTGAGAGCACAGCCAACCACAAAAGATCCGTTGTAGACGTCGATTGAACGCAATAGAGACGCCAACTCGTCCGGCTTAACGACGGCCGCGAAATGGTTCACTTCAGGTCGTTTAAGAGCGCCAGCAACGTCCCTACAGGGGTTCTGAAGGGATTTACCTTCTGCAATCGAAAATTTGAATACGTCTGAACACAATTCAAGCACTCGGTGAGCGGTTTCCAGCGTTCCACGCTTTTCAACAATTCGACATGCGTCCAAAGCAATCTTTGGCGTGATTTCTGCGAGGTCGAGTTCGCCAAAGCGCGGGAAAGCGTGCAGTTCTAGCCGTCGGATGACTTTTTGGCTGTAGCTCTCCATCCACGTTGCTTTTTTAGTTTCAAACCACCGACGTGCAACCTTCCTCAAAGCTGCCAATACGTGCCTCACCAGCGTTGTACCGGCGCTCGGCTTCGTTTCGCACTGCCACGGCCTCTCGGATCTCTTGGCGCTCGGCACTTGGGTTGATACCAGCGGCCACTTTGGCTCGCGCTTCGGACGCTTTCTCACGCGCTAAGGCAAGGCTTACCTCTGGAAATACGCCAAAACTGATTGTTTTGCGTTTGCCCTCCCAGGAATAGTCGAACCGCCATCCATGGGATTTGCTCCCTTTAACAAAGGGAAGCAAGTACAAGCCGTCCCCATCATTTAACCGCCCTGCGCCAGGTTTCAGCGATTCAATCGTACGGTTGCTCTTTATAAGATTCAAAGCCATTTTCAGTCCTCTTCCGCGCCTTGGCGCATCACACAAGTTGATGAGTGATGCAGTAACTTTTTTGTTGCAACCTGTATTCTTTCAAGTTACTGCAAAAGTTACTGCAAAAGTGACTGGATTGGGCCGAAAGATTTCGGACGTCCCCGGACAAAAAAAAGCCCTAACGCATTGATTCGTAAGGGCTTTTTGGACTTCGCGGGATCTCCGCGAATTTGTTCGTGGTGGCCTGGGGCGGAATCGAACCACCGACACAAGGATTTTCAATCCTCTGCTCTACCGACTGAGCTACCGGGCCACGCTAAGCCTTCAATTATACATCATATTCAGCCACGTTTTCCGCGCGACAGATCTACACCCAATTGTTTTAGTTTTCTGTACAGGTGCGTGCGCTCCAGGCCCGTTTTTTCGGCAACACGGGTCATGGAGCCGCCTTCTTGGGCCAAGTGAAATTCGAAGTACGCTTTTTCGAACTCGTCGCGTGCGTTGCGAAGCGGTTTGTCGAGATCAAATTTTTGATGCGACTGTGGGCTATGCCCTGCAGGCTCAAGTTGTGCAATCGGGGCATCAGTTTCAGGGCTACTGACCGTCACCAAGGGCTGTCCGGATTGATTGACGCTTTTGTTAGCCCATTCGGGCAACTGCGCAATGCTGGCCAAGGGGGGAGGTTTGCGTGCAGCGGGTACCACCAGGGCTTGCGAAACCGCTTTGAGCAGTTTTTGCAAGGTAATGGGTTTTTCTAAAAATGACTGTGCCCCTATTTTTGTGGCTTCAACGGCGGTATCAATGGTGGCGTGGCCACTCATCATGATGACGGGCATGTTGAGCAGGCCAGCACTGGCCCACTCTTTGAGCAGGGTGACACCGTCGGTATCGGGCATCCAGATGTCCAGCAACACCAGGTCTGGCCGACTGAGTTGCCTCGCGGCGCGTGCCTGTGCGGCGTTTTCGGCCATCTCAACATTGTGGCCCTCGTCATTCAATATCTCAGACAGCAAGTCGCGAATGCCGTGCTCATCATCGACCACCAGGATGTTTGCCATGTTGAAGTGCTGTTCCGAATTACGAGGGCGCTGTGCGGGAGGCGTGCATCAAGCCGCGCCTGTGTTGGAGATATTGAATGATAACGATACTTGCGCGCCTTTTACAAAGCCGCCTTCGACCACATTGGAGATGTCGATTCGCGCGCCATGGTCATCGGCGATTTTTTTAACAACCGCCAATCCCAAACCAGTGCCTTTGGCCTTGGTGGTGACGTAGGGCTCAAACGCTCTTTTCAAAATCGCATCGGGAAACCCGCCGCCTTGGTCTTGCACACTTAAGCGAACGCGTTTGCTGGTTTTACGCCACTTGGTCGTCAGTAACACGGGACGTAACTCGTTGATTTGCGTTGCCGCATCGGGCGACTGGAGCAAAGTGGCTTCGGTGGCATCTTGCGCGTTTTGCAACAGGTTGTGCAGGACTTGTCGAAGCTGCTGCGCGTCTGCCAGGATTAAAGGGCAGTCGGGGTCCAAATCGGTCCGAATAGGAATTTGTGTGCTCGGATAGTTTTGAGTTGGTGCATCGCCATAAAGTTGTAGAACCTCAACGATGAGTGCATTCAAGTCAAGCGGTTTCAGCTCCGCACTGGGCAGCCGCCCGAAATCACGAAAGTCATTGACCAAGCGCTTCATCGCATCAACTTGATCGACGATGGTTTTGACGGATTTGACCAAGATAGCGCGCTCTGGCCCCGTCACTTTGTCGCTTAACTTCATTTCCAGCCGCTCGGCCGAGAGCTGAATGGGCGTCAATGGGTTCTTGATTTCATGGGCCAATCGGCGGGCGACTTCACCCCATGCCTGAGAGCGCTGTGCCGACACAATTTCTGAGATGTCGTCAAACACAAGCAAACGCGATTCGCCGGGCAACTCGGCCCCGCGCGCCACCAGGGTGATGGCATTGTGATCCATGCTGGTCGTGCTGGCGTTCAGTTCAAACGACTCCTGCCAATGGTCCGGCCCGTGCACCGCTTGCTCACCTAAGAAGCTGTCAAAGCGGCGCCATACGCCCTCAAAAAAGGCTTGTAATCCCGGCACATCTGCCAATAACTTGCCCTCATACGCCGCCAGGGGCGCGCGCAATATGCGAGTAGCCCCCGGATTTGAGGTCAGGATATGCCCTTGCGCATCCAGCACGATAACGCCTGCCGTGAGGTTATCCATAATGGTTTGCAGATTCGCGCGAGCGGCATCGACCTCCACCATGCTCTTTTCCACGGCAGACCGGGCGTCCGCCAGCTGCTGCGTCATATCCGCAAACGCACGCGTCAAGCCACCTAATTCGTCCTTGCCTTGCAGGGCTGCTTTGGGCCGCAAGTCGCCCTCGGACACCTGCCGCACACCCTCGGCGAGCACCAGCAACGGCCTGGCCAATTGATTCCCGAGCAAAACCGCCAGCAAGACTGCGCCAAAGACGGCCAAAAACAGACTCAGCGTCAAGGTACCGATATACATGCGTCGCAGGCCATTGCGAGCGAGCGCACGCTCTTGGTATTCGCGGTTCACATCCTGAACAGCAACGGCATTGGCGACCAATGTTGGTGGCAAAACTTGGGTAATTTGAAGAACGCGTGGCTCCGCCCTGAGCCCAAAACCATTGGTGTTGACCAGTGCCTGCACCTTGATCCGGGCATTGGAAGACCCCGTCACAGCGAGTTCATCAAAGCCTTCAATTGTTGCGACAACCTTTTGGGTTCGTAAGGTGCGCAATTGCTGGGGCGTTGGTCGGTCTGGATTCAGTTGAAAACGTGACTGGCCCGCGCTGGCCAGCAATTGGCCGTTGGCGTTCCATAAGATCACATCGCCCACCCCCAGCTGCTCGCGCAGGCGCTCCACAGCTAGGGCGGAAGTGGAGTCGGGCGAATCTGCCAACTGCGTCGCCGCAGCTCTGGCCTTGTTCGAGAGGTCCTCGCTCAAGGTATCCAATGTGGCTCGCCCCAGGCTTAAGCCTGCCTCTAGCGCACCTTCAACCTTGACGTCAAACCACGTTTCAATGGAACGCGAAACGAATTGATAAGACACCACATAGATCAACCCGCCCGGAATAACGCCCACCAGCGCAAAAATGGCGGCCAGCTTGACAAGCAATCGACTGCCGAATTTGCCCGCACGCAATCGCAATGTGAGCCGCACCGCAATCCAGCCAATGGCGGAAATCAACAGCACCGCGACCACCACGTTCAGAACAAACAGGCGGTTGTAATTGCGCTCGTACATCTCCCGGTTATTTGTGGCCTGCGTCAGCAAGAACAGCAAAACCAGGCCCAGTGCGACCATGGCCGACGCCGAGATGCCTAGCGCCCAACGTTTGGCCCTTCGTGATGTACTGGTGCTCGCAGGTTTCCCAGCAGGCGTCACTTCGCAACACCTTCTGATTTGGTGGAATCTGCCTTGCCAGCGTCTGACTTTGCGGAGTCAGGCTTGCCAAAGTCTGCCGGGAGCTTTTGGTTGCGTGATACGGCAATGCTCCACTCCGTTTGGCCCACCACCCCGATCTGAAACGGGCGCGGTAGCTGGGCAACGTCTAATCGGAAGCTGAAACCGACGTTGTAGCGCTCATCAGCCTCAATGTCTTTGGCGTCAGCAATGCGCCAGCGAGAGAACCGTTGAATGGCCGTCATGGCGTCAGCCAGGGATTCAAAATTTTGACTCAAGGTCACACCCAGACCATTGTTACCAATGGGTGATGAGCCCACTTGTAACTTCCACCGGCGAACCAGCGGTTGAAAGGCCAACTTCATGTGACGAGTGGTCCTGGCGATGCGTTTGTCGGACCAGTACCAACGGTCACGCATGAGCTCGGCCTCTGCGACAAAATGAACCGCAATGCCCTTTCGCAGTACATCATCAACAACGCTGGGCAATTCAAAATTCACGGTGGTACTGAGGTAAACACCGTCTTCTGTTCGCTCCATGATGAAAGGCGTGGCGTCTGCCGCGACAGCTTCGGCATGCGCAGCCTTTGATGCACCAAGCAACACCAAAGCGAGAAGCAGTACAAAAACGGGCAGCAATATGCGCTGCGCCAAAGAAGGCGTGCACGCCCCCCCCCAAGCCCTATGCCCGTTGTTTTTCCAGCAACGCGAAAAAGAAACCATCCTCATCTACGGATGCATTGTCCTGGAGGGCTGTGCCGTTTTCACGGCCTAGGGGTATTAAATGACCAGGAGACGCCAGCAATTGCGCGTCGGTGTTGTGCGCAAGAAACGTTTGTATCTGATCCTGCCCCTCGGCCTGAAAAACCGAGCAGGTGCAATACAGTAAGCGCCCGCCCGGTCTGACCAAGGGCCACAGCGCTTTGAGCAGACGCCGCTGAATCGTTGCCAGCTGGGTAATGTCAGCTTCCTTGCGCAACCAGCGCACATCGGGGTGACGCCGAACAATGCCTGAAGCGGTGCACGGGGCATCAAGCAGAATGGCGTCGAAAAGCTGTTTATCCCACCAAGATGTGGTGTCGCCTGCATCGGCGACCACAACTTCTGCGCGCAGGTTAAGGCGGTTTAGGGTTTCGTGGATGCGATCTGTTCGCCTGGCGTCCATCTCAATGGCCGTCACATCGATCGCCTGATTCAAGACACCTTGCGCAAATTCGATCAAGTGCGCGGTCTTTCCCCCAGGCGCGGCGCAGGCATCTAACACCCGCAGGGGCTTTTTGGGGTCGAGGGGCATCAAGCCCTGAAGCAAAAGTGGTGCGGCACGCTGCGCCGCGCCATCCTGCACAGAGAACCAACCGGCTTCGAATCCGGGTAAGGACTGAACAGGCTGAGGCTTGTGCAGTGTCACGCCAAAGCTTCCCGCCAAATTTGATTCAATATTGATAGCAGACAATGCAGATTGGTACTGCCGAAGATCTGTTGTTAAGGCATTAACGCGAAGCGTAAACGGCGCATGCCGATTGTTGGCTTGCAAAATTTGCTGCCATTGCTTGGGATATTCCTTCTTCAGCCTAGAAATCCACCATGTTGGATGGTTCCACTTAGCCGTTTCATCTTGATCGGCTTGAGCGCGCAAAGCGTCCGACTCGCGTAAGTAGCGGCGCAGGCAGCCGTTGATAAAACCGGCTTGGTGTTTGGTGGACGCTTGCCGTTTTGCGGCTTCCACACTTTGGTCAACCAGGACAAAGCCGTCATAGGGCAACTCATCCCCGCAACACAAGGCAAGGCTTGTACACAACAACGCATCCACGACGGGAGCTGGTGCTTTTTTGGCCAATAGCCGCCTGAGCGCCTGTGCTTGTCCCAAGTGCCGCAGGACATGGAACACCAATGACTGCACACCAGCCCGCAGACGTGGCTCTACAGCGGCCAGTTCAGCGGTCGCTGAGCGGCCTTGTCGGACCGCCAAAAGAATCGCCGCCGCGATCTGCAACTGCTGCCACAAGGGCGGCAGGTTTGCAGATGGCGGCGGCGAGTTCGTAGGCACGCTGATGATGCTTGCCTAAGGTCGCTTAGTCAGCTGACTCGTCAGCAACGGTCGCGTCAGAGGCAGGCTCGTCAGACGCGCCTTCAGCCAGGGCCATGTCTTCAGCCTCAGCAATGGCGCGCCGCTCGGCCTCATCCATTTCGTCCTTGGCTTTACGCGCCTTGTGATAGGCCATACCGGTACCGGCAGGAATCAAACGACCCACGATGACGTTCTCTTTCAGACCACGCAACTCGTCGCGCTTGCCCATGATGGCGGCTTCGGTCAGAACACGCGTGGTTTCCTGGAAGGACGCAGCGCTGATGAAGCTGTCTGTGGACAAAGATGCCTTGGTAATACCCAACAGCAAATTGGTGAAGGTTGCGGCCATCTTGCCTTCGGCATGCAGCGCATCATTGGTGTTGAGGATCTCTGAGCGCTCAACTTGTTCACCGTTGATGTAGTTGGAGTCACCGGCGTTCTCGACCACCACACGACGCAACATCTGACGCACGATCACTTCAATGTGCTTGTCATTGATCTTCACGCCTTGCAGACGGTAAACGTCCTGCACTTCGTCAACGATGTAGCGAGCCAACTCTTCGATGCCCAGCAGGCGCAAGATGTCTTGTGGGTCGGCAGGGCCGTCCACCACGGACTCGCCCTTGTTGACGACTTGACCTTCGTGCACCAAGATGTTCTTTTCCTTGGGGATCAGTTCATCCCAGACATTGCCTTCTGGATCGGTGATCTGCAAGCGGACCTTGCCCTTGGTTTCCTTACCGAAGGAGATCGTACCGGTCATCTCGGCCAGCATGCCCTTGTCCTTAGGTGTACGCGCTTCAAAGAGCTCGGCCACACGTGGCAGACCACCGGTAATGTCTCGGGTCTTCTGACCTTCGATGGGGATACGCGCCAGCACTTCGCCTGGCCCCACATCCATACCGTCACGCACTTGAATGAGCGAGCCGACTTGGAAGCCAATCGTCACCGAGTGGTCGGTACCGGGGATCTTGACCTCATTGCCGGATGCGTCGATCAGTTTGACCTGAGGACGAATCACCTTGGTAGAACCACGGCGCTTAGGATCGATCACCACCATGGTGGACAGCCCCGTCACTTCATCAACCTGCTTGGCAACCGTCAGGCCTTCTTCGACGTTTTCGAAGTGAGCCTTACCCGCAAATTCAGTGATGATGGGTCGCGTCAACGGATCCCAGTTCGCCAAAATGGCGCCAGCTTTGATGGTTTGATCAGACTTGATGGTCAAGGTCGCGCCATAAGGCACTTTGTGACGCTCGCGCTCACGACCGTGTTCATCATGAATGATGATTTCGCCGGAACGGGAAATCACAACCAACTCACCCTTGCTGTTACTGACGTAACGCATGGTGCTGTTGAAACCAATGACACCACTGGACTTGGCTTCCACGCTGGATGCAATCGCAGCACGCGAAGCGGCGCCACCGATGTGGAAGGTACGCATGGTCAGCTGTGTACCCGGCTCACCAATCGATTGAGCTGCAATCACGCCAACGGCTTCACCGTTGTTGACCAAGCCACCGCGACCCAGGTCGCGTCCATAGCAGGTTGCGCACAGACCAAAGCGAGTTTCGCAAGTCAATGCAGTACGTACTTTAACTTCGTCCACGCCAGCAGCTTCCAGCATCTCGATGGTGTCTTCGTCAAGCATTTCAGTGGCTTGCAAAAGGACAGAGCGGTTTTCCGGGTGCAGGATGTCTTCGGCTGCAGTACGACCCAAGATACGGTCGCGCAGCGATTCAATCACTTCACCGCCTTCAACGATGGCGCGCATCAGCGAACCATTGCTTGTGCCGCAATCGTGCTCGGTCACGACCAAGTCTTGCGTCACGTCCACGAGACGACGTGTCAGGTAACCAGAGTTAGCCGTCTTCAACGCCGTATCCGCGAGACCCTTACGAGCACCGTGGGTGGAGATGAAGTACTGCAACACATTGAGGCCTTCGCGGAAGTTCGCGGTAATGGGCGTTTCAATGATGGAGCCGTCAGGCTTGGCCATCAAACCGCGCATACCGGCGAGCTGACGAATCTGAGCGGCAGAACCCCGGGCACCAGAGTCGGCCATCATGTAGATGGAGTTGAAAGACTCTTGGTCCACCATGTTGCCATGGCGATCCTTGATCTTCTGCTTGGCCAACTGGGCCATCATGACCTTGGAGACTTCGTCGCCGGCCTTGCCCCAGATGTCGACCACCTTGTTGTAGCGCTCACCAGCGGTCACGAGACCGGAGGTGTATTGCTGGCCGATTTCCTTGACTTCGGTTTCCGCACGCTCAATGATGCCGGCCTTTTCGGTCGGGACCAACATGTCGTCCACCGCAATAGAAATACCCGCCTTGGTTGCCAGACGGAAACCGTTTTGCAGCAACTTGTCAGCAAACACCACGGTCTCTTTCAAGCCGCACTTACGGAAAGAAACGTTGATAAGCTTGGACAGCTCTTTCTTCTTGAGCGCTTTGTTGATGTTCGAGAACGGCAAGCCCTTAGGCAGGATCTCGGACAACAAGGCACGCCCTGCAGTGGTTTCCCACAGCTTGGTCGCAGGAATGAATTCGCCAGTTTCTTTGTCCTTGGTCCACTCGGTCAAACGGACATTGATCTTGGCGGTGAGTTCTACTTCACCGGCATCGAGCGCGCGCTGAACTTCATCGGTATCGGAGAAGATCAGACCTTCGCCTTTGCCGTTGATGCGTTCGCGGGTTGTGTAGTACAGACCCAGCACCACGTCTTGCGAAGGAACAATGGAAGGCTCACCGCTGGCGGGGAACAGCACATTGTTAGAAGCCAGCATCAAGGTGCGGGCTTCCATTTGCGCTTCCACCGACAAAGGAATGTGCACAGCCATCTGGTCACCGTCGAAGTCGGCGTTGAAGGCCGAGCAAACGAGTGGGTGCAGCTGAATAGCTTTTCCTTCGATCAGGATAGGCTCAAACGCCTGGATGCCCAAACGGTGCAGCGTAGGCGCACGGTTCAACATGATGGGGTGCTCTTTGATCACCTCTTCCAAGATGTCCCAGACCACGGGCGTGCCAGATTCGACTTCCTTCTTGGCAGCCTTGATGGTGGTGGCAATGCCACGTGCTTCAAGTTGCGCAAAGATGAAAGGCTTGAACAGTTCCAGCGCCATCAGCTTGGGCAAGCCGCACTGATGCAGTTTGAGGGTTGGGCCCACCGTGATCACGGAACGACCAGAGTAGTCCACGCGCTTACCCAGCAAGTTCTGACGGAAGCGACCTGACTTACCCTTGATCATGTCAGCCAGCGACTTGAGGGCACGCTTGTTGGCGCCTGTCATGGCCTTGCCACGGCGGCCGTTGTCCAGCAAGCTGTCCACGGCTTCTTGCAGCATGCGCTTTTCGTTACGCGCAATGATCTCAGGCGCCTTCAGTTCCAGCAAACGGCGCAGACGGCTGTTGCGATTAATGACGCGGCGATACAGGTCGTTCAGATCGGAGGTTGCGAAGCGACCGCCATCCAATGGCACCAAAGGACGCAAGTCTGGTGGCAGCACGGGGAGAACTTCGAGCACCATCCACTCAGGCTTGATACCGGATTTCTTGAAGGCTTCCAAGACCTTGAGGCGCTTGGAGTTCTTCTTGACCTTGACTTCAGAGCCAGTCAAGTCGCCACGCAGGCGCTCGATGGACGCTTCGATGTCAATGCTTTCCAGCAAGTCCTTGATACCTTCTGCGCCCATCTTGGCGGTGAATTCGTCGCCGTATTCCTTGAACTTGGCGTCGTAATCGTCTTCGGACATGATGCTGAACTTCTTCAGTGGCGTCATGCCGGGGTCGGTAACCACGTATGCTTCAAAGTAGAGCACGCGCTCGATGTCACGCAAAGTCATGTCGAGCACCAAACCCAAACGGCTTGGAAGACTCTTCAGGAACCAGATGTGCGCGCAAGGAGCGGCCAGGTCGATGTGACCCATGCGCTCGCGGCGAACCTTGGTTTGGGTGACTTCAACGCCGCATTTTTCGCAGATGACGCCGCGATGCTTGAGACGCTTGTACTTACCGCACAGGCATTCGTAGTCTTTGATGGGGCCAAAAATTTTGGCACAAAACAGACCGTCGCGCTCTGGCTTGAAGGTACGGTAGTTGATGGTCTCAGGCTTCTTGACCTCACCGAAAGACCAAGAACGGATCTTCTCGGGCGAAGCCATGCCAATTTTGATGGCATTGAAATGCTCATCAGGCGTAAATTGCTTGAACAGGTCGAGTAGTGATTTCATTGTTTAAATCCTTAATAGCCTGGTTCTAAATTAAGAGCGTTCCAATTCAATGTCCAAGCCAAGGGAACGAATTTCCTTGACCAACACATTGAAGGATTCGGGCATGCCTGCCTCAATCGCGTGCTCACCCTTAACGATGGACTCGTACACCTTGGTACGACCCTGAACGTCGTCGGACTTGACCGTGAGCATTTCTTGCAACACGTAAGCGGCGCCGTAAGCTTCCAGCGCCCACACTTCCATTTCCCCGAAACGCTGGCCACCGAACTGGGCTTTACCACCCAGAGGTTGCTGCGTGACCAGAGAGTAAGGACCGGTTGAGCGGGCATGCATCTTGTCGTCCACCAGGTGGTGAAGTTTCAGAACGTGCATGTAACCGACGGTGGTCGGGCGGTCAAACGCGTCACCGGTGCGACCGTCATACAAGTGAGCCTGCGTACGGGTGTCTGTCAACCCCTTGGCCTTGGCGAGGTCATCCGGGTATGCGAGTTTCAGCATCGCACGGATTTCCTCTTCCGAGGCACCATCAAACACGGGGGTGGCAAAGGTCACGCCGGACTTCAGGTTTTCTGCCATCTCAAGCAACTCAGGGTCGCTCAGTTTGGACAGATCTTCCTTGCGGCCGGATCCGTTGTACATGCCTTCCAGGAACTGGCGAAGCTCAGCGACGCGAGTTTCCTGTTGCAGCATGTCACCAATGCGCAGGCCGATGCCCTTGGCAGCCCAACCCAAATGCACTTCGAGCACCTGCCCAACGTTCATTCGAGACGGCACGCCGAGTGGGTTCAAAACGATGTCGCACGGTGTGCCGTCAGCCATGTAAGGCATGTCTTCGACGGGCACGATCTTAGAGACCACACCCTTGTTACCGTGGCGACCCGCCATCTTGTCACCAGGCTGCAAGCGACGCTTGACGGCCAGGTAGACCTTGACCATCTTGAGCACGCCTGCGGGCAACTCATCGCCTTGCGTAAGCTTCTTGCGCTTTTCTTCAAAGGCCAAGTCAAAGCTGTGGCGCGTTTGCTCCAGCGAGTTCTTGATGCTCTCGAGCTGCGTGGCGACTTCGTCCTCGGCAGGGCGAATGTCGAACCAGTGGAATTTTTCAACAGATGCCAAGTAGGCCTTGTCGATTTTTGTTCCTTTGGCCAGCTTTTGTGGGCCGCCATTGGCGACGCGACCATCTAACAACTTGGCAATACGGTCAAAAGCGTCGGCTTCCACAATACGCAGCTGGTCGTTCAAATCCAGGCGATAGCGCTTGAGTTCGTCGTCAATGATCTGCTGAGCACGCTTGTCACGCACAATGCCTTCACGGGTGAAAACCTGCACGTCAATCACGGTGCCTTGAGAACCCTGGTCCACGCGCAGCGAGGTGTCTTTCACATCGCTGGCTTTTTCACCGAAGATGGCGCGCAGCAGTTTTTCTTCTGGCGTGAGCGTGGTTTCACCCTTAGGCGTGACCTTGCCGACCAGCGTATCGCCAGGCTGCACTTCTGCACCCACGTAGATGATGCCGGACTCGTCCAGTCGGTTGAGCTGTTGCTCAGCCAAGTTGGGGATGTCACGCGTGATTTCTTCGGCACCCAGTTTGGTGTCACGGGCCATCACCACGAGTTCTTCGATGTGGATCGAGGTGTAGCGGTCTTCGGAGACGACACGCTCGCTGATCAAGATCGAATCTTCGTAGTTGTAGCCGTTCCATGGCATGAAGGCGACCAGCATGTTCTGGCCCAGGGCCAGCTCACCCTTGTCGGTAGAGGCACCGTCAGCAATGACGTCACCCTTGGCGAGCATGTCGCCCTTCTTAACGATAGGGGTCTGATGAATGTTGGTGTTCTGGTTAGAACGCTGGTACTTGATCAGGTTGTAGATGTCCACACCCACTTCGCCAGCCAAAGCTTCGGCGTCGTTCACGCGAACCACAATGCGGGTCGCGTCAACATAGTCAACGATACCGCCACGGTTTGCTGTGACCACAGTGCCAGAGTCAACAGCAGAAACGCGCTCAATACCGGTGCCGACAAATGCCTTTTCGGGACGCAGCACAGGCACAGCTTGACGCTGCATGTTGGCGCCCATCAGCGCGCGGTTCGCGTCATCGTGCTCGAGGAACGGCACCAATGAGGCAGCCACCGACACGATCTGTGCTGGCGACACATCCATGTATTGGATACGGTCAGCGCTCACCAAGATGGATTCACGCTCAGCACCTTCGCGGGCAGACACGAGGTCTCCTGTCAGGCGGCCCTCTTTGTCCAGCAAGGCATTGGCCTGAGCAATCACATACTTGCCCTCTTCGATGGCCGACAGATAGTCGATGTCCATCGTGACCTTGCCGTCCACCACGCGACGATATGGGGTTTCAATGAAACCGTATTCGTTTAGGCGCGCGTACAGGGCTAACGAGTTGATCAGACCAATGTTTGGACCTTCAGGCGTTTCAATAGGGCAAACGCGTCCGTAATGGGTCACGTGCACGTCACGCACTTCGAAGCCGGCACGTTCGCGGGTCAAACCACCTGGGCCAAGAGCTGATACACGACGCTTGTGCGTGATTTCAGACAAGGGGTTGGTCTGGTCCATGAACTGGGACAGCTGCGATGCACCAAAGAATTCCTTGAGTGCTGCAGAAATCGGCTTGCTGTTGATCAAATCATGCGGCATCAGGGGCTCTTGCTCGGCCTGACCCAGACGCTCTTTCACAGCTTTCTCGATACGCGCCAAGCCTGTGCGGTACTGATTTTCGGCCAGTTCGCCCACGCAGCGCACGCGACGATTGCCCAAGTGGTCGATGTCATCGACTTCACCACGGCCATTGCGCAGGTCCACCAAAATCTTGACCACAGACAAAATGTCTTCGTTGGTCATGACCATGGGGCCAGTGGATTCGTCGCGGCCGACTTTGGCGTTGAACTTCATCCGGCCAACACGTGACAGGTCATACGTGTCGGGGTTATAGAACAGACGCTGGAAAAGGGCCTGAACGGCGTCTTCTGTCGGTGGCTCACCAGGACGCATCATGCGGTAGATGGCCACGCGGGCAGCGAATTCATCGGTCGTCTCGTCAATGCGCAAAGTTTGCGACATGTACGGACCTTGATCCAACTCATTGGTGTAGATGCACTGCAGGTCTTGAACGCCAGACATGCGCAGCTTCTTCAGAAGCAGTTCCGTCAGCTCTTCGTTTGCTTTGGCAATGATTTCGCCGGTGTCGCCGTCGACAATGTTCTTGGCAACCACGCGGCCGATCAAGAAGTCTTCTGGAACACTGATGTGTGTGGTGCCGGACTGCTCCAACTCACGTGTGTGACGCACTGTCACGCGCTTGTCTTTCGCAACAACGACCTTGCCAGCCTTGTCGGTCAAGTCAAAGCGTGCGACTTCACCGCGCAGACGTTCAGCCACAAATTCCATTTGTGCACCGCTGTCCATCAGACGGAAATTGTCGTTAACGAAGAAGTTGGCCAGGATCGATTCTGGGTTCAGGCCAATGGCCTTGAGCAAAATCGTGACAGGCATCTTGCGACGACGGTCAACCCGGAAGTACAAAATGTCCTTGGGGTCGAACTCAAAGTCGAGCCACGAACCACGGTAGGGGATGATCCGAGCAGAGAACAGCAACTTGCCAGAGCTGTGAGTCTTGCCTTTGTCGTGTTCAAAGAAAACACCGGGTGAGCGGTGCAATTGGGACACGATCACGCGCTCAGTCCCGTTGATGATGAAGGAGCCCTTGTCTGTCATCAGGGGCACTTCGCCCATGTAGACCTCTTGCTCTTTAACTTCTTTGATCACCTTGGACTGGCTGGTCGAAGACTCGCGGTCATAGATGATCAATTGCACTTTGGCGCGCACGGCCGAAGCAAAGGTCAAACCACGGGTTTGGCATTCACGCACATCGAACGCTGGCTTAGCCAGGTTGTATTCGATGAATTTCATCTCGACGAAACCATTGTGCGAGACGATGGGGAAGGCTGCATCGAACGCAGCTTGCAAGCCTTCTATGGTGCGTTTTTTAGGCGCAGCGTCTGCTTGCAGAAATGCGGTATACGCATCTTTTTGCATTTGCAGCAAGTAGGGGACTTCGATAACGCTGTCGCGGTTGCCGAAATTTTTGCGAATGCGTTTGCGTTCGGTATAGGAATAGGCCATGAGTTCTCCGGGCAAAGACTTGAAACCAGTGGTCTTCAACGACTGTCGTTCTTGGCGGCTGGCCACTACCAGCCTTTGGCGGACGGTTGCGCATTGCACGCAACCCGAACCAAGGGCATCTTCTGCAGTCGGGGTCAGAAGACACTCCAAAGCAACGAAACCTCGTTGTTTTGGAATGCGCTCTGCAATGCCGCCATGAAACGGCAAAAGGCTGGGGGCCTTTTCAGCTCCCCAGCCTTGGAATCAAACCAATTACTTGAGTTCGACTTTAGCGCCAGCTTCTTCCAGCTTCTTCTTAGCTGCTTCAGCGTCAGCCTTGGACAGGCCTTCTTTAACGTTCTTAGGAGCGCCGTCAACCATGTCCTTGGCTTCTTTCAAGCCCAGACCGGTGATTTCGCGAACAGCCTTAATGACGGAGACCTTCTGTGCGCCGGCTTCCACCAGAACCACATTGAACTCAGTCTTTTCTTCTGCAGCAGCAGGAGCAGCACCGCCAGCACCAGCAGGTGCAGCCATGGCTGCAGCGCTAACGCCAAACTTCTCTTCGATGGCTTTCACCAGGTCGTTGAGTTCCATGACAGTCATGCTGTCCAGGGCGGTCAAAAATGTGTCTTTATCGAATGCCATTTTAAATTTCCTAATATCAGTTGGTAAAGTGCTGCGCGTTAAGCTGCAGCGACTTCTGCTGCTGGTGCTTCAGCGCCAGCGCCTTTTTTCTCGGCCAAAGCGGCCAGCACGCGTGCGGTACGCGACATGGGGCTTTGCAACAAACCACAAATTTGTGCCAGAAGCACTTCTTTGGATGGGATGTTGGCCAATTGCTTAACGCCTGCGACGTCCAGGGTCTTGCCTGCATAGGCCCCACCGCGAATCACGAACTTGTCGTTCGTCTTTGCGAAGTCTGCTGCCACCTTGGCGGCAGCAACGGGGTCAACAGAAAAACCATAGATCAACGGACCAGTCATTTGGTCAGCTGCCACGTCAAACGCGCTGCCAGCAACAGCACGGCGAGCCAACGTGTTTTTCAACACGCTGAAGCTTGCGCCCTTGCTGCGAGCATCAACACGCAGTTTGGTCATGTCAGCAACCGTAATGCCACGGTATTCCGCCATCACGAGCGTTTGAGCTTTAGCGGCGAGCCCGGTCACTTCTTCAATGACCGCTTGCTTCTCACTGCGATTCAGACTCAAGGTCTACTCCTTAGTTATGTGTCTTGCGACGAATGTCACTTAACACGCCTTTATGCAGCGACCAACTGTTTTGAAACTTCTCTTGTTCCATCTTCAGCGGGATCGCCATCTGCGTTGGCTGATCTATTAAGTACTTACCATGTTTCCATAGCGTGTACACCAACGGTCTTGGATGGCCTGACAGATCAATGAAGTCTGTCAGCCCACCACATCAGGCTTCAGCCGAAACTGACGCCTGAAATTTTGCGATTACGCTTGTCCAATGGTTTGTGTGTCCACGCGAACACCCAAACCCATCGTTGACGAGACTGCAACCTTGCGCAAATACAAACCCTTGCTGGTCGCAGGCTTGGCTTTATTCAAAGCGTCGATCAGTGCGGCCAGATTGCCTTGCAGTTTCTCTGTGTCGAATGAACGACGACCAATCGTGCCATGCACAATGCCGCCCTTGTCAACACGGAACTGCACTTGACCAGCCTTGGCGTTCTTGACTGCTGTTGCGACGTCAGGAGTCACAGTACCAACCTTGGGGTTTGGCATCAAACCACGTGGGCCGAGGATCTGACCGAGCGTACCCACAACGCGCATGGCGTCTGGCGCAGCGATCACCACGTCAAACGGCATATTGCCAGCCTTGACCATGGCAGCCAGATCATCCATGCCGACGATGTCAGCGCCGGCGGCTTTAGCTTCTTCAGCCTTAGCACCTTGTGCAAACACAGCCACGCGCTTGGTTTTACCGGTGCCATTTGGCAGCACAACAGCGCCACGGACGACTTGGTCAGACTTCTTCGCGTCAATACCGAGTTGCACAGCAACGTCGATGGATTCATCAAACTTGGCAGTCGCAGCTTCTTTGACTAGCGCCAATGCATCTGCAAGCGGGTACAGCTTCAGGCTGTCAACTTTGCCAACGAGGGCTTTGGTTTTTTTGGTGAGCTTTGTCATGATCTTACAGGCCCTCTACCGTCACGCCCATGGAGCGAGCGGAACCAGCGATAGTGCGAATGGCAGCGTCGACGCTGGCAGCATTCATGTCTTTCATCTTGGTCTTGGCGATTTCTTCGAGCTGAGCACGAGTGATCTTGCCAACCTTGGCGCTGTGAGGGGTAGAAGAACCCTTTTCCAGCTTGATCGCTTTCTTGATCATTGCAGTCGCAGGTGGCGTCTTGATGATGAAGGTGAAGCTCTTGTCCGCAAAGGCCGTGATCACGACTGGCAGCGGTGTACCTGGCTCGATACCTTGGGTCTGCGCATTGAATGCCTTGCAGAACTCCATGATGTTCAAACCACGTTGACCCAATGCGGGGCCAATCGGGGGAGATGGATTTGCTTTGCCAGCTGGAACTTGCAGCTTTACAAAGCCAACGATTTTCTTCGCCATGCTTTTTCCTTACGGGTAATAACGCCTCAAAAGAAGCTCCCCGGGGTTAACAACTCTGAAATAACAAACTCGCGTCGAGTTGAAGAATTACGCGAATCGCTGTGAAGACAAGGTCTTCCGTGAAATATTAGGTTTTTTCGACCTGGCTGAATTCCAGCTCAACAGGAGTCGCACGACCAAAAATGGTCACAGAAACTCGAACCTTGCTCTTCTCATAGTTGACCTCTTCCACCGAACCATTGAAGTCGGTGAATGGACCTTCTTTGACACGAACAAATTCGCCCACCATGAACTCAACCTTATGCTTGGGCTTATCAACACCCTCTTGCATTTGGCTAACGATCTTCTGGACTTCTGCCTCTGAAATAGGTGCAGGGCGATTCTTTGCACCACCCACGAAACCCGTCACCTTATTGGTATGTTTTACCAGGTGCCACGTTTCGTCATCCATGACCATTTCAACCAGCACATACCCAGGATAAAAACGTCGTTCAGTGACCTTCTTTTGACCGTTCTTGATCTCAACCACTTCTTCAGTGGGAACCATGATTCGGCCAAATTTTGTATTCATGCCAGCGCGATTGACACGCTCCATGATGTTGCGCTCAACTGCTTTTTCCATGCCCGAGTAGGCATGAACCACATACCAAGCCATGTTGGATGCAGGCGCAGGCGCAGGCGCAGCGACAGAGGCAGGCAACGCCGCAGCGACAGCCTCGTCAGTGAGGTTAACGGCTTCGGTCATTACTTTTTCCACCCCAAAATAAGGTCGTACAACAGCCACTCGAGCGTCTTGTCAGTCACCCAAAGAAAGATAGCCATGACGACAACAAAAGCAAAGACATATGCCGTCATCTGAATCGCTTCTTTGCGAGTTGGCCAGACAACCTTCTTGACTTCACGCACTGCTTCGCGACCAAAGGCCATCAAACTTTTGCCAGATTCAGACATGAAAAAGACAAAAACAGCAGCACCCAGACCCAGCAGCAAAGCAGCCCACTGAGCAACCGCCCCTTGAGCTGTAAGAAGATAAAACGCCACCAGCGCCGCCAGAACGAGGCCCGCGGCTGCACCTAATTTGGCCTTATCGGCTCCGGTGCTGACTGTTTCGATTTGTGAACTTGCCATGTTGGCTTGTTTTCCTAGTGTGAAACCCGTGGGGCCTTAAGACGCCGAAGCCCACCATGTGACATGGCGGGCTGGAGAACCACCTGATGCTCAAATCAGGTGGCAGGGGCGGAGGGCCTCGAACCCCCAACCTTCGGTTTTGGAGACCGACACTCTGCCAATTGAGCTACGCCCCTACTGATCCTTAAGCAATAACTTTAGCCACAACGCCGGAGCCGACAGTACGGCCACCTTC
>ERZ724523.84-NODE-84-length-54661-cov-12.720452_pt1 | contig 54661 bp, 41 predicted proteins | sample MGYA00376056_ERZ724523 | MGnify/ENA primary metagenome ERZ724523 (study PRJEB28724, sample SAMN07190888) | wastewater metagenome | isolation source: influent of sewage treatment plant in Hong Hong | place: USA: Christiansburg, Virginia | collected 2016-03-01 ... | reverse complement strand
CTTTCGGAGGGGTGCCCCGTCGGGGCGGGGTGGCTGCTTTTGGCTTTGGCTTTGGGGCTGGGTTTTAGCACTGGCGGCATCGCCAGCAACCACCCCGTCCGACTGCGCCGTCGCCCCCCACCAGTAGAAGGGAACAAGTGCCAAGACCGCAGCAATTGCGATTTTATTAGGCATTTCGCCTTGGCTAACCCCTCGTTCGCGAGACTCTCAGCGCGTTTTCAGCAGCGGCAACAGCGGCTTGCTCACCGTGTCCCGCATCATCCCCTGTGCGGCGGCGGTTGGATGCAAACCATCGGCTTGAAAATAGCGGCGGTCGGCTTCAAATCCCGCCATCAGCAGCGGCACAAACGAAATACGATGCTGGCGGACGGTGTCGGCATACACGCGGCTAAACGCTGTGGTATAAGCCATACCATAATTGGGCGGCAGCGCCATGCCCACCAGCAAGACCCGCGCCCCCGCCGTTTGGCTGAGGCGAATCATCTGGCTAAGGTGGCTGCGCATCTCGTCCAAGGGCAGACCGCGCAGCCCATCGTTCGCGCCCAGCTCCAGCACCACGACATCAGGGCGATGTTGCTGCAAGGCCGCAGGCAAGCGGCTGAGTCCGCCCGCCGTGGTTTCGCCGCTTTGGCTGGCATTGACCACGCTGTGCGCCGCCCCTAACTGGGTCGCCAGCAACGCCACCCAGCCTTCTTGGGCACGCAGTCCATAGGCGGCGGACAGCGAATCACCCCATACCAACACCTTGGCCGCCCATGTGGGTGCAGCCAAACACATTAAGCTTATCAACAGGATCGTTCTTCGCATGGGACACCCCTCTCTCCCGCCTATTGTGCAAGCCCTCGACATCGCACGGCAAGTTCACTACGGCGGCGAAACGCTGTCGATTTTACGCAGCGTCAATCTCACGGTGCGGGCGGCAGAGACCGTCGCCATCGTCGGCAGCTCCGGCTCGGGCAAATCCACCTTGCTGGGGATTTTGGCGGGGCTAGATCACCCCACCGGCGGCCAAGTCGCCCTGTTCGGCAAGCTACTCGCCTCGCTCGACGAAGACGAACGCGCCAAGTTGCGTCAGCGGCTGGTGGGCTTTGTTTTTCAGTCGTTCCAGCTCTTGCCCGCCCTGACCGCGCTCGAAAACGTCATGTTGCCGCTGGAATTGGCGGGGCTGAAGAGTGCCAAAGAACGCGCCACCGCCATGCTGGTGCGGGTGGGCTTAGAAAAGCGACTCGGACACTATCCCCGTCATTTGTCTGGCGGCGAACAACAGCGCGTCGCCCTTGCCCGTGCCTTTGTCACCGAGCCCAAGCTGCTGTTTGCCGATGAGCCCACCGGCAATCTCGACTTTGAAACCGGCGACCACATTATCGAACTGCTGTTTGCCCTGAACCGCGAGCAAGACACCACGCTGATTTTGGTCACCCACGACGACATTCTGGCCGATCGCTGCGAGCGGGTTTACCGCCTCGCCGATGGCAAACTGACGGAGACTGGCCGTGCCTTGGCTTGAACGTATCGCCCTGTCCTTGCGTTTAATGCGCCGTGAAATCGCCGCAGGGGAGCTGTCTTTGCTGGTCATTGCCTTGGTGATTGCTGTCTCGGCGTTTTCTAGCGTCAGTTTTTTTGCCGACCGTGTTGAACGCGGCTTACGGCTGCAAGCCACGCATTTGTTGGCGGCTGACCTTGTGGTCAATGCCGACCATGCTGCGCTGCAGCCCTACCGCGACCAAGCCCGTGCCGCCGGATTAAGCACCGCAGAAACCGTCACCTTCCCCAGCATGGTGTTGGCGCGGGGGCGTAGCCAGTTAGCCACGTTTAAAGCCGTGAGTGCGGGCTATCCGCTGCGGGGCGAGCTGAGCGTGCAGTTTGCCGACCGCATCCAGCACGGCCAGCTTCAGCCCGCTGCCGGTACGGTGTGGATGGATGCGCGGCTGATGCAAAAACTCGGCGTGGCACTGGGCGACACCCTGACACTGGGCGCGGCAGATTTTGTGCTGCAAGGCCAGTTGGTGCGTGAGCCGGACGGGGCGATTGACCTGTATAACTTCATCCCCCGCCTGATGCTGAACCAGCAAGACTTGGCTCGCACCGGCCTGATTCAAACCGGTAGCCGTGCCCGTTGGCGGGTGCTGGTGGCCGGTGCGCCCAGCGCGGTCGAAGCCCTGCGGCTAGACCTGCTGCCCAAGCTCAAGCGCGGCGAGCGGCTAGACAATATCGAAGAAGCCCGCCCTGAAATCCGCGTGGCACTGGAACGCGCCACCCGCTTTTTGGGGCTGACGGCCTTGTTGGCGGTGATGTTGTCGGCGGCGGCAGTATCTTTGGCCTGTCGGCGGTATTTAACCCGCCACACGGCTTCGGTGGCGGTGATGCGGTGCTTGGGGGCGGGGCAGGGCGAAATTCTGTCGCTGTTCCTGTTCCAATTTGCCGGTTTGGCCGTGGTGGCGGGGGTGTTGGGGACGTGCTTGGGCTGGGTGGCGCAGGCGGCAGCGGTGTCGCAACTGGCGGCGGGGCTGACCGACAACCTGCCCCAGCCCGGCCTGCAACCGTGGCTGTCGGGCATGGCCTTGGGCGGGGTGCTGCTGTTTGGCTTTGCCGTGCCGCCCTTATTGGCGTTGAAGCGCACCCCCACGCTGCGGGTGTTTCGCGATGAGCCTGTCCCCACCCATTTAGGCCGCAGCGGCTACCTGCTGGGTGGGCTGACCCTGTGCGGGCTGATGGCATGGCAGGCCGGCGAGCCCAAATTGGCGGTGCTGGTGTTGCTGGGCTTTGCCGTATTTTTGCTGGTGGCGGGCGCGGGGGCATGGGGCTTGGTGTCCTTGCTGCGGCGGCTGCCTTCGGGCGGCAAGGTCGGCTGGCGGTTTGGGCTGGCCAATGCGGCGCGGCGGCAGGGGCTGACCGTGGTGCAAATTGTGGCGCTGGCCGTGGGGATGATGGCCTTGTTGGTGCTGACCATTGTTAAAAATGACGTACTCACCGCATGGCACAGCACCCTGCCCGCCGATGCGCCCAACCGCTTTGTGATTAACATCCAGCCGCCGCAACGGGCAGGCATCGAAGCCCTGTTTGCCGCACAGGGGCTGCCCGCCCCGCAGTTTGCCCCGATGGTGCGGGCACGGCTGCTGTTTATCAACGACCAAGCCGTACGCCCCGAAAGCTACGCCGACGACCGCGCCCAGCGGCTGGCCGAGCGGGAATTTAACCTGTCATGGACGGATACCCTGCCGGCGGATAACCGTTCGGTGGCAGGGGCACCGTGGGGCGGGTCGGGCGATGCTTTTTCGGTGGAAGTCGGGCTGGCGGACACCCTAGGCATCAAGCTGGGCGACGTGTTGCGCTTTGATATTGCCGGCACCGAATACCAAGCCCCCGTGACCCATCTCCGCAAGGTGAATTGGGACAGCTTTAAGGTGAATTTCTTTGTCTATGGCAGCCCCAGCCTCTTGGGCAAGCAAGCGGCCAGCTATCTCACCAGCTTTTACCTGCCGCCCGACCGTGAGGCGGCGATGTCGGCCTTGGTGCAGGCCTTCCCCAATCTGACCGTGATGGATGTTGGGGCGATTTTGGCCGAGGTGCGCCGCTTGCTCGACCGGCTGACGTGGGCGATTGAAGCAGTGTTTGGCTTTAGTCTGGCGGCGGGGGTGTTGGTGTTGTGGGCGGCAACGCTGGCCACCCACGATGAACGCGCTTTGGATGCGGCGATGCTGCGCACCTTGGGTGCGTCTTACCGGCAGCTCCGCACCATTGCCTTGGCGGAATTTGTGTGGCTAGGCGGCGTGGCAGGCGGTTTGGCCGCGCTGGGGGCGTTGGGCTTGTCGGCGGTGGTCAGTGTGCAGATGCTGGAAGTGCCGATGCGGCTGAATCTGTGGTTGCTGCCGATTGGCGTGGGCGGCGGGGCGGTGATGGCGACGCTGGCCGGCTGGCCGACCACCCGCCGCCTGCTGCGCGTACCGCCGCTGTGGGTATTGCGGCAGTTGGGTTAGGCTGGAGAACCCGTCCCGCCCACAAAAAACCGACAAAGGGCGACCGCCTGTGGCGGGCTGTCCCCCTTTGTCGGTTGGGTTTCAGGCGTGTGTTTTTCACTGGCAGTGGGATGGCCATCGATTGCCCAACAGGGAACTGCCCGTATAATTCGCGCACCCGATTTCTCTGTTATTTAGGCACACCATGACCGACCGCACTGCACACCTCGCCGCTTGGCTGACCGAGACCTGCCCCCATCGCCCGTTTACCCTCGCCCCTGCCAGCAGCGATGCCAGTTTTCGCAGCTACTGGCGGGCAACTTTTGCTGATGGCGACACCGCCATTGTGATGGATGCCCCGCCCGCCCACGAAGACTGCCGCCCGTTTGTGGCGATGGCCCAGCTGTTTGCCGAAGCCGGTTTGCATGTGCCGACGGTGCGTGCCCAGCAGCTTGAGCAAGGCTTTTTGCTGCTCGATGACCTCGGCCATACCCCCTATCTGACCGCCCTGACCCTTGCCCCCGAATGCGCCGAGGGGCTGTACCGCGATGCCCTAGCCGCCTTGGTCACGCTGCAAGCCGCCAGCCGCCCCGATTGCCTCCCCGACTACGACGAAGCCCTGCTAACCCGCGAATTGCAGCTTTTCCCCGACTGGTTTGCCAGCCGCCACCGCGAAAAAGCCTTTGGCGTAAAAGAGCGCGAAGTGTGGCACGCCGCCAAGACCCTGCTGCTGGACAATATCTTGGCGCAGCCCAAAGTGTTTGTGCATCGCGATTATCACAGCCGCAACTTGATGGTGGTCGCGCCGAATCCTGGCGTGCTGGACTTCCAAGATGCGGTTTACGGCCCGATTACCTATGACCTCGTGTCTTTGCTCAAAGATGCCTATATGCCGCTCCCCGAGGATGAGATTCTCGACCGTGTGGTGCGCTACTGGCAGTTGGCGCGTCAAGCTGGTTTGCCCGTGCCCGCCGACATTGACACTTTCTACCGCGACTTTGAGTGGATGGGCGTGCAGCGGCATCTTAAAGTGCTGGGGATTTTTGCCCGCCTTTATCACCGTGATGGCAAGGACGGCTATTTGCAGAACATGCCGCTGGTGGTCGAGCACCTTAAACGCACCTGCAAGCGTTACACCGAGCTGTTGCCCTTGGGTCGCTTGATTCAAAAGCTGACGGGGGATGATTTCCGTTACGAGCCGAGCACATGAGTGCCGCCGCACCCCGTGCCATGGTGTTGGCCGCAGGGCGGGGCGAACGGATGCGCCCCCTGACCGACACCACGCCCAAACCCCTGTTGCAAGTCGGCGCAGAGCCGCTGATAGGCTGGCACTTACGCCACTTGGTGGCGGCAGGGCTGACCGACATTGTGGTCAACCACGCCCACCTTGGCGCGACGCTTGAAGCCGCCTTGGGCCAGGGTGCGGCGTGGGGCGTGCAGCTGCACTATTCCCCCGAAACCACCGCACTGGAAACCGCCGGTGGCATTGCCCGTGCCTTACCGCTGCTGGGCGATGCGCCGTTTGTCGTGGTGAATGGCGACGTGCTGACCGATTACCCGTTTGCCGCCCTGCTGGCGCGTGCCCAGTGTTGGGCAGCGGGCGATTTGGCGCACCTTGTCCTCGTGCCCAACCCGCCGGAGCATCCCGACGGTGATTTTGACCTCAGTCCAGCGGGGCGCGTGCTGGACCAGCCGCATTACACCTTTGCCGGTGTGGGGGTGTATCACCCCGCGCTGTTTGCAGGGTTGGCGGCAAACCAGCCGGCCAAACTCGCTCCGCTGCTCCGCGCGGCAATGGCGCAAGGGCGGGTCAGCGGCGAAGTCTGGCGCGGCACTTGGCTGGATGTCGGTACGCCACAGCGGTTAGACACCGCCCGCACCTTGGCGGCGGGCTGGTGAGTCAGCCGGTTCGTCGTGTGCTGGGCATCGACCCTGGTAGCCGGATTACGGGCTTTGGGGTGATTGATTTGCACGGGCAGGCACGCCGTTATGTCGGTTCAGGCTGCATTCGCACCCCGCCCAGAGCCCCGCTATCAGAACGGATTCGGGTGATTGTGACCCACCTGTTTGAAGTCATCGACACCTACCACCCCACGGAAACGGCGGTGGAGCAGGTGTTCGTCAATATCAATCCCGCCGCAACCTTGATGCTAGGGCAGGCGCGGGGGGCGTGTTTGAGTGCCTTGGTGCTGCGGGATTTGCCCGTGGCCGAGTACACCGCGCTGCAAGTCAAACAGGCAGTGGTGGGGCATGGCAAAGCCGACAAAGCCCAAGTGCAGGCGATGGTGGTGCGCTTATTGGGTTTGTCTGGCACGCCGCAAGCCGATGCCGCCGACGCGCTGGCCGTGGCCTTGACCCATGCCGGTCATGCCACCGGCGCATTGGCGCACTTGTCGCAGGGTTTGAAGCTGCGCGGGGGGCGGTGGGGGTAGCGGTGTATTGATGAGGCTTGGGCATTGGTCTGCCTGTTAACGATGGCACTCACCAATATCAAATTGTCTCAGCAGCTTATCTAGCTCATCGGCTTTTTCAGCCAGCTCAGCAATGAGAACCCCCACCTGTGTGATTTCTTGGGTAGAGGCTTCAATCCGCGCACTAATATTCACCGTACGTTCAGCCAAGTCATGTGCAGCGGCAGATTGTTGGACATTGGCTTCTGCGATATTGCACATCATCAACTCTACGGCTTGGCTCGCCTCCAGAATTTCACTCAGGCTGTTGGAGGTCGCGGCTAGGTGTGCTTCACTTTGGGAGGAGCTTTGACTGACATGCATCATGTTGGCCACCGCTGAATCTGTCACGTCACGCACACTCGCAACAATTTGGTTAATTTCTGCCGTACTTTGCCCCGTGCGTTCAGCCAAGCGGCGCACTTCGTCAGCGACGACGGCAAACCCCCGCCCCTGCTCCCCTGCGCGTGCGGCCTCAATCGCTGCATTAAGTGCCAACAGATTAGTTTGGTCTGCAATCTCGCGGATGGTATCCGTGACGGTGCTGATTTTAACGACAGATTGATGCAATTCTTGGATAGTAACTTGGGTCTGTTCTACTCTTTTGGCCGCTTCAGAGGTTTCTCGACGCGAGAGCGTCATGCAGTCTGTGCCGACTTGTGCAATACCCGCCGCTTGTTTGGCTGCGACTGCTGCCCCATTCGCCGAAGTTGCCACCTCGGTGACCGAAACACTCATTTCTTCAGCAGCCTCTGACATGCTGACGACTTCTTCGGACTGTCGGGAAGATTGCTCCATCATTTCCGACATCAGTTGATGAAGGCGGTGGCTACGGGTGTTCATCACGGTGGCTGCAGAAAACAAATCATCAATCATTACCTTGATATGCACCTGCATCACCGCTATACCGGCTTCGATTCGCCCCATTTGATCATGGTTATCGATGGATAATGTATTGGTAAGGCGGCCTTCTGTAAGATTATCTAATGCGGCAACAAGGTGATTTTGTCGTGCTTTGCTTACATGAATACGCCATGCCATCACTAAGCTAACGAATAAACCGCTCGCAACCACACCCCATTTGAGTTCCGGTTGTGTGGCCAAAGCAGACACAATTGCGCAGAAGTTCAGGGCGCCCAGTGTCAGCAAACCGGTGGCTTGTGTCGAGAGTTCTAGACGGCGACGTTTGCGCGGCAAGACCCCCCCGTTGGCGCCGATTTTTTGGAATAAGGCTTCTGTTGTCTCAATATCTTGACGGCTAACAGGTGACCTAACCGACATGTAACCCGTTACTTGTCCCTGTTGCTTTATTGGTACAACAAATGCAAATACCCAATAGTGGTCACCGTTTTCGCATCGATTTTTGATGATGCCTTTCCAAGCATTGCCAGCGCTTAGCGTCTTCCAGAGGTCCTCAAAGATACAGGGAGGGACATCAGGATGGCGCACCATATTGTGGCTACGCCCAATCAGCGCATCACGCTCAAAGCCAGATACATCAACAAAAGCTTGGTTAACGTAGGTAATAATCCCCTTCAAGTTGGTTTTGCTGACGATGATGTCGCAGGTAAATAGCTTTTCTTTCTGCGTAACAGGCAGATTAATCTTCATGGGCAGCTCTTGATTTGGAGGGATTGGACGATAGTATCTATATTTCCAATCATCAAGAATGTCAAATAAATTATCATTGAAATGACAGGCCGGTTAATCCAGTTACACGCCTTCCTCATCCCAAAGACTGGGTCAAACCATGCTCGACGGCATACACGGCGGCTTGCACACGGCTAGACAAGCCCAGCTTTTTTAGAATGTTCTGCACATGGATTTTGACCGTGCTTTCGGCCAGGTCCAGCCGCCGTGCAATCTCTTTGTTGCTTTCCCCCCGCGCAAGGCAGGCCAAAATCTCACGCTCTCTGGGGGTGAGCCGCGCTTCGTCGCTGGGGAGGGGCGTGGCCGCACCGGCTCTAAACTGCTGCATCAGCTTGGTGGTCATGGCTTCGCTCATCACCGATTCGCCTGCCGCTGCCCGCTGAATCGCCGTCACCAAAAACGCAGCATCAATATTCTTCAGCAAATAGCCCCGTGCCCCCGCCCGCAAGGCCATAGCAAGGTCGTCGGCATCTTCGGACACGGTCAGCATCACCACAGCGCGTTGCGGGGTGTCTTGTAGCAGCAGCTGCAGGGTTTCTACGCCAGACAGTCCGGGCATATTCAAATCCAGCAACACCACATCGGGTTGGACTATCGTCGCCAGCTTGACCCCTTCCGCGCCAGAGTCCGCCTCACCGACCACTTCAATGCCTGTTTGCCGTGCCAACAGGGCACGCACGCCGCTACGAAACAGGGTGTGGTCATCCACAAGCAAAACACGAACGGGGGTGGACATGGGCTGGCTTTCTGAGAAAAAGAAGAAGGGGGTCAGGCACTGTGGCGGTGGTCTTTGGGCAAAAACAGGGCGACCCGTGTGCCGTGGGGATAGGCTGGATCAATATGCAGCGTCAATCCCGCCCGTTGGGCACGTTCACGCATAATAGTCAGCCCGTAGTGACCGCTGGGGCGGGCGGCCACTTCGTCGGCATCAAAGCCTACGCCATTATCAAGGACAGTCAGGGTCAGGTCTTGCGCGTCTTCTAGCCGCACCACGACACGGCTGGCTTGGGCATGTTTACGCACGTTGGACAGCGATTCTTGCAAAATAAACAGGATTTGTAATTGTTGGTCGGGTTGTAGCGGTGCGCCTTGGCTGTCTTTTTGCAGCTCGACCCGCATACCGGTTTGGCGGCGAAAGCGGTCTAGTACGGCTTCGATGGCCGAGGAGAGGTTTTCCGCGCTCAGGTTGGAACGGAAATTATTCAGTAGCTCGCGCACATCGTCGTAGCTTTCTCGGATACCAAGGCGGATATGCGCCAAGGTTTCTTCGGTGGCTTGCTGATCTTTTTCGTCCACCGCCTGCGCCATGATTTGCGCCTGCAAGTTCAAAAACGACAAGCCTTGGGCGATGCTATCGTGTAGGCCTTGGGCAAACAAATTACGTTCTTCTAGCACGGCCAGCTCGCGGGCTTTAGCGGCCAGCCGTTGGTTTTCGAGTGCGCCGCCCAGATGCTGACCGAGGGTTTCGAGCAACAGTACCTGCTGACGGGTAAAAATCTTGCTGTCACGGAAGTGCAAATTAAACTGCCCGAGCGTGCGCGACTGGGTGCTGATGGTAAACGCCGACACCATATTAAACCCTTGCCGGTAGCATTCACGCAGGGAGCGGGCTTTGTCGGGGTCGGTATCAAAAGATTCGATACGCGACGCACTGGCACTGGCGGCGGCCTCCCCACAAATACAGTCCCCGATCTTGATACAGTGTTCTTCTTCGGTCAGGGCGGGGGGCAGACCCGATTGGGCGACCAGATACAGCAGCCCCTGCGCGGTATCGGTTAAGCGCACTGCGCCGCCTTCTGCGCCACACTCGGCCATGACGCGGGTTAAAAATCCGCTGCACAGCTCATCCACACTGGCGGGACGGTTTAAAAACGCGGTGATTTCATAGAGCAAGGACAGCTCTTTGTTTTTTTGCTGGAGGCTGGCGGTTTTTTCTTCTACGCGGGATTCCAGCGTGGCATTGGCTTCGGCCAGCCGCCGCGCCATCTGGTTAAATGCGGTGGTGATTTCGCCAAATTCATCGTGGGTTTCGACCGGCACTTGGGTCGAAAAATCGCCTGCTGCCAGCCGCTGTATCCCTGCATTGAGCCGCTCTAGTGGACGAATCGCGAGCAAGAACATCAAAAAAATCATCGCCACCGTGCCCAAAACAGCCATCGAAGCCAAGGCCATCTGGCACAAGCGCAGCCACTCGGTTTTGCGGGCATTGTGGTCTTCGATGTCGTTGACCATTTGGTTGATGTTTTCCACAAACGCATCGCTGGCCGCCGAAAAAGCCCGTGCGGTTTGACGGGCGGAGGGGGCTTGGGGGGCGTTCAGGGTATCGGTAATCAGCGGCTTGAGCGTGCCATCCCAGCCTTGGCGCACGGCAGTCAGGGCGGTCAAAATCTCGGGGCGGCGGGGGACAAACAAGGGGCGCGAGGGGTCACCCGTTTCAAGGCGAGTGAGGGTGGTTTCAAAGTCCGCCGCCCGCTGGGTCAGGGCGCGTGTATCCCCCACCCCAGCCGCCACGTTTTCCATATCTCGTGCCAGCTGAAAGGTCCGCATCCGCAGGCTGCCGGCATCGTTAATCGCCGCCCCGCTGCCCTCTAGCTGCCACGACAGCAGCAAGGTCGCGCCAATGGCACATAGGGCAAAGGCCAAGAAGGTAAAAAACGAGAACAGAATTTTAGTGGTCAGCCGCCGCTGCAGGGGGAGGTCATGCACAAGGAGAGAGAAAGACGCAACGACAGCAGACATGGCTAAGGACGGCTTCCTTGGGGGCAAACGAGGGGGACAAAGCGGCGAGCGCGGGCATCAAAGCCGTAGAGTGCGCCTTCTCGGATGTCGAAATACCAGCCCAAAATCTGCAGCTTGCCAGCGGCTACGCGATCCCGAATCCACGGAAAGCTCAATAAATTATCGAGGCTGACCAAAATCGACATGCGCTCAGCCATCGCCAATTGCTCGTCGGGCGAGAGGTCGGCACATTCGGTTTGGACAAATTCGCGGGCGGGGTCAGCAATCGTCAGCCACTTGGCTAAAAAGCCGCCGCTGGGTTCTTCTTGTTCGTGGGTTACGCCCTGCATCAGGGCACGAATTCCGCCGCAGCCGCCATGCCCCAAAACAATGATGCGCTCTACCGCCAGCACACACACGGCGTACTCCAAAGCAGAGGACACCCCTTGGTGGTGCAGGCCTTTTTCGCATGGGGGCACAAGGTTGGCGACGTTGCGGACAATAAACAATTCGCCGGGCTCGCAGCCGGTGAGTTTCAGCGGGTCAACCCGTGAATCACAGCACCCCACCAGCAGTGTGGTGGGCCGTTGCCCTTCTTTGAGCGTGTCAAATAGCTCGCTGTCTTCGCGGTAATACTGCTGCTGAAAGCGGCGGAAGCCTTCTAGAAAACGGTCAATTGCTGGCATCTGTGTGCTGCTCGTTTACCGAGTCAGCCCCCCGTCATGGACATAAAGCGCATGATTTTACGCGGTTTTTCGCGAAATTCGTGACGTTCTGGTTTCAGTTCAATCGCAGCACGAATCGCAGCCTCGAGTTCGGCATCGCTGATGCCTGCTCGCAGCAGGGGGCGCAGCGGTAGGCTTTCTTCTTGCCCCAAGCACATATACAGCGTGCCTTCCACCGACAATCGTACCCGATTACAGGTGGCGCAGAAGTGCTGGGAAATCGGCGTAATCAGCCCCAAGGTAAAGTCACCCGATGGTGTGCGCCAGTAGCGGGCAGGGCCGCCGCCTAGGATTTTGGCTTGTGGCACAAGGTTAAAACGCGCCACCAGCCGTGCCAAAACTGGCTGCAAATCGAGATAATGCACCGAGCGGCCACTTTCGCCCATCGGCATGGCTTCAATCAGCCGCAAAATAAAACCGTGCTCAATGCAAAAAGCCACCATGGCTTCAATATCGCCATCGTTTACCCCTTGCATGGCGACCATATTGATTTTAATCGGGGCCAGCCCTGCGGCTTTGGCGGCCATCAAACCGGCGAGGATGGGCGGTAGGCTATCGCTGCCGGTGACTTCTGCCATGCAGTCACGGCGCAGCGAATCAAGGCTGACGTTGAGCCGTGCCACGCCTGCGGCTTTTAGGGCTTCGGCATGGCGGGCAAGCTGGGTGGCGTTGGTGGAAAGAGACAGGTCTTCTAGCCCTGGCAAGGCGGCGAGACGAGCCGCCAGCTGGCTAATGCCTCGGCGGAGCAGCGGCTCGCCGCCTGTCAGCCGAATGCGCCGTGTCCCCAGCCGCGTAAAAGCGGCCATGACCCGTTCAATTTCATCGAAGGTCAGCCAGTCGGCGGGCTCTTCAAAATCTTTAAAGCCTTTGGGGATGCAATAGGTGCAGCGTAAATCGCACCGGTCGGTCACAGAAAGCCGTACATAGTCGATGCTACGGCCAAAACGGTCTTGCAGCATGGCTGCGCTCCGTAAAAAGGGCTAGTTGAGCCTTGATTGTAAGCCCTAGCCCGCCCCAACACAGTCTGCCGGTTGGGGGGCGGGTATCGGTCATTGGAACTAGGTCGGGGGAGGCGGGCAGCGGGGTCGGGCTGCCACCCTGCCGACGCGTTTGGCCGTGCTTCCCTGCTGCTGGCGGTAGCGGGGTGTGATTTTTATTCCCCTCCCGTGGGAGAGATGTCCATCGGGGCAGGGGCTTGCCTTTGGGCTTGGTTTTTAGCTTTGGTGGCCTCGCCAGCAACCACCCCATCCGGCTGTGCCGTCGCCCCCCTCCTTCGCCGGAGGGGAATAGGGGAATAACCGCCAAGGCCGCAGTGATTGCGCTTTTTTGCGCTTTCGCCTTGGCATCCCACCGCCATGAGTATGACAATGGCCGATGCCCGCCCTGCGCCCCTTACAGGGCGGCCTCTCCCTGAAACAGGGTTATTTTTAGGATAAAAACGTGACTCCCTCTGCTGCCACCCCGCCCCTCGCGCTGGATGCCGCAACGTTTCCGCTGCTGGGTCGCCAGCTAATTGAAGCCAGTGCGGGTACAGGCAAAACCTATACCATCGCCAATTTGTATATTCGGCTGGTGCTGGGGCATGGTCAGTCGATGCGCCCTCCGCTGTCGCCCGACCAAATTTTGGTGGTGACCTTTACCAAGGCCGCCGCCCAAGAGCTGGTGGAGCGTATCCGGCTGCGGCTGAATGATGTGGCGATAGCACTGCGTGACGATACGCCGCCCGCCGACCCGTTTATGGCGGTGCTCTGGCAAGACTACCAAGCCACGGCACAACGCCCCTACGCGGCACGGCTGCTGACCCAAGCCGCCGAGGCGATGGACGAGGCGGCGATTTCGACGATACATAGCTGGTGCCAACGGATGCTGCGCGAACACGCCCTAGACAGTGGCAGCTTGTTTTCGTTGACGCTGGATAGCCCAACGCAAACCGAACAACGCCTCCTCGAAGCGACCTGTGATTTTTGGCGAGAGCACGCCTACGCCTTGTCTCCAGAGGCATTCAATGCCCATCCGCTGTCTGATTTAGGCGCACCGGACAACCAAAGCAAAACGGGGCTGCTGTCTGCCCTGCGCCCTTGGCTGACCCACATCAGCCAAGGCAAGCTGACAGGGCAGGCAGAAACGCCCTGCCCCCCCGATGAATTTGCGGCGGCACTGGCGGCGTTTAAAGCCCCGTACAGCGAACATATCGACACCGCCAAGGCGATACTGGACGAGGCCAAAGCGCAAAAGGCATTCAACGGGACGGCCTATCGCCATGACTCAGCGGTGGCGCGTTTGGCGTGGATAGCGGCGTGGGTGGCTAATCCTACCGTTTACACCCTCGTCAACAATAAGAAAGCCCCGCTCACCGCTGACGATTACAAATACTTCGACCCTGCGTTTATGCGCGGCGAAGATGGCAAAAAACGCTGGCTCAATCCCCAAGACCCGCGCATTGATGCCCCCTGCTTTACCACGCTCTTGGCCTTGCCCGACACCCTTGCCCGCAGCTTGCCGCCGCAAAAATGGGCATGGCTGGGCTATGCCGCCAGCGAGGTTAGCCGCCGCGTGCAGGCGGACAAAACACGGGCGGCGGTGATGGGCTTTGACGACATGCTGACCCAATTGCGCACCGCCTTGCAGCACCCCGAGCGGGGCGAACGCTTGGCGAACCTGTTGGCGCAGCAATACCCCGTCGCGCTGATTGACGAATTCCAAGACACCGATTCCACACAGTTCGGCATTTTTGACTGTATTTACCCCCCCAGCCGTGCCGCCACCCATGCCTTGGTGATGATAGGCGACCCCAAACAGGCCATTTACAGCTTTCGGGGTGGGGACTTAGACACCTATCTGGCGGCACGGGCTTCGGCGGCGCAACCAGCCTATACCCTCGGCTGCAATTACCGCGCGACAGCCGCGATGGTGGCGGCGGCCAATACCCTGTTTGACCATCCCCAGAGCTTTTGCCATCCCCAGTTGCCGTTCTTTCCGGTGGCGGCCAAGGGCGAGGTGAAAGGTGCGGTGCGAAGCTGGGTGCGGGCGGGAGAGCGTCAGCCACCCTTGGTCATGGCGCAACCGTCAGAAAACACCGGCGCACCGCTGGCCAGTGCCCTGCTTTATGCCGAGTTTGCCCGCCAAACAGCAGAGACGATTCGGGCTTATCTGCAGGAGGGCAAGGCAGGGCATTCGGGCTTTTACTGCGAGGAAAATGGCGATTTTGCACCGGTCAAACCCAGTGACATCGCGGTACTGGTGCGCACCGGCAAAGAGGCCAAGGTGATTCAGCGGGCTTTGCAAAAGTGCGCGGTGCCATCGGTGTATTTTTCTGACCGCGAATCGGTGTTTGCCAGCCCAGAAGCCCAAGACGTGCGCCGCTGGCTGCTGGCCGCGCTCCATCCGCAACAAGAACAAGGGATTCGGGCGGCACTGAGCAGCCGCGCCACCGGTTACAGTTTTGCCGAGCTGGATGCACTCAACCATCAGCCCGCCCAGTGGGATGCCATCGTTGATCGCTTTGTCGGCTACCACACGGTATGGCGAGACAAGGGTGTGCTGCCGATGTTGCGCCGCCTGCTGCATGATTTTGCTGTGCCCAGCCGCTTGCTGTCCGATGCCGCTGGTGGGGGCGAACGTGCCCTGACCAATCTGCTGCATCTGTCCGAACTGCTGCAAACCGCCGCTGAAACCGTCGATGGCGAACAGGGCTTGGTGCGCTGGCTAGAAGCGGCCATCGCAGGGCAAAGCATGGTGGGTGATGAAGGGCTGGTGCGCTTAGAAAGCGACGAGACACGGGTCAAGATTGTCACGGTTCACTCGGCCAAGGGCTTGGAGTATCCGTTGGTTTTTCTCCCCTTTGGCTGTGCCTTCCGCGAGGCAGACGCGCCCCCCGCTGTGGTCGAATACCAAGACCCCGATACCCACGCGTGGCAGACCGCCCCCGCCACACCGGTTTGGCGGCTACGCCCTGCGACCGCCAAGGACAGCCCTGCCCCGCACCCCGACTGGGCCCGCCATGAATATGCCCGTTTGCAAGAAGACCGGCGGTTGCTGTATGTCGCCCTGACCCGTGCCTGTTACCAAGTGTGGCTGGGGGTCGCGCCCACCAAAATCGGCAACAGCAGCCAAGACCACACCGCCCACTCCGCCTTGGGGTCTTTGCTAGAGGACGCGGTTAATATGGCCGCCGAGCCCCTCCCTGCTGCGCCGCCCGCGTTGTCTGAACTGTCTGACCCCGCCGCGCTGCCGCTCCCTTATTGGGCGCAAGTGGTCACTGCCACCGAGGAACGGCTGGCCGAGGCACTGGCTGCCATCCAGCCCCCCGCCTTGCCGCCGGTCACGTTGCCGCCACCGCCCGCCGCCGCGCCGCGTCCCGAGCCGGTGGCCGCGCGGACGATGACCGTCAACCCTGCCCCGTCTCCGGCGTGGTGGATGGCCAACTACAGTGCGCTGATGCAAGCGGGTCGCTACGGCGACAGCGGTTTGGAAACCACCGAGGAGAAGCTGCTGGCCGAAGAAAAATGGGGGCGTGACCCTTCCGCCCTCGCCGCCGAGGCACAAGACGACGCGCCGCCCCCCCCCCTGCCCCCTGCAACCTTGGCAGATGCGGGGCAGGTGTTTGCGACCTTCCCCGCTGGGCGGCTGTTTGGGGTGTTTTTGCACAGCGTCTTTGAGTGGATGGGGCGCACAGGCTTTGCCGAGTGTGCTGCCGACCCCACGCTGCTGCACACCGAGCTGGCAAAACGCTGCCGGTACGAGGGCTGGGAAGCCCATCTTGAGCCGCTGAACACGGCCTTGCAGGGCTGGCTACGGCAGCCGCTGGTTTTGCTGGGGGCGACCACGCCGCCCACGCTGCAGGCCTTGTCCTGCTATCAGCCAGAAATGTCGTTTTTGCTGGCCACCGCCTCGGTCAAGATGGCGGAAATCGACGCGCTCAGCGATGCCTGCTTTCCGTCGTACCCGAAAAAATTGCCGCTGCCTGCTCATCGGCTGAACGGCATGTTGAGCGGTATCGCTGACCTGATGTTCTTATGGGAGGGTCAATATTATGTGCTCGACTACAAATCCAACGCGCTGCCGGACTACACGTCTGCCGCCTTGCACGCCGAAATGCGCAGCCGTCGCCGCTATGACTTGCAAGCCCTGATTTACCTGCTGGCTTTGCACCGCCATTTGCAATCCCGTTTGCCCGACTATGACTATGACCAGCACATGGGCGGGGCGGTCTATGTGTTTGTGCGGGGCTGGGATGGGGCGGGGCAGGGGGAATGTGTGTGTAAACCGCCGCGTGCCGTGATGGACACGCTAGACCGTTTGTTGACGGTCGGCAGCCCCGCCCAACAGGGTCTGCAACTTGAGGAGTCGGTGTAATGCTTGAACTGTCGATGGCTACGGTGTTGGCGCGGCTCGAAAGCGGGCAAGCCGAGGGACTGCTGCGCCCCTTGGATGTCGCGTTGGCCGAATTTGTGGCGGCGCATGTGCCCGCTGCCTTGGCGATGCACCCCCCTGCTGAACGTGAAACGCTGACCGCCGCGCTCACGTTGGCCGCTGCCCTCACCAGCCATCAAGCGGGGCGGGGGCATGTGTGCTTGGACTTGACGCAACTGGCCGCCAATCCCATTCAAACCTTGGGGATGCGCGTGCCGCCCTCCGGTGCTGACCTGCCCGAGCAGACAGACAGCTTTGCCGCGTGGCTGGGGCAGCCCACGGTGTGTGCATGGCTCACCGCCGACCAGCTGAATGCGTCGGGCTTGGTCAGCGGTGCAGCGATGGGCTTCCCCTTGCGGCTGCACGGCCATCGGCTGTATTTGCTGCGGGCGTGGACAGAAGAGCAGCGGGTGGCTGGTGCGCTGGCAGCACGCGCCCGCCGACCACCTACCCTGCCGGATGTGGCCGCTGTGCAGCAGTCTCTGGTGGATTTGTTCGGGGTGCCGCGTAACCTCAACGACTGGGGGCAGCGACAAGCCGTGGCGCTGGCCTTGACCCGTCAGGTGCTCTTATTGACCGGCGGTCCAGGCACGGGCAAAACCACGACGGTGCTGCGGATGTTGGTGGCTTTGCAATGGCAACGGCAGGCGGCAGGACAGGCCTTGGCGGTGATTAAGCTGGCTGCGCCCACCGGTAAGGCCGCCGTGCGTTTGTCGAGTGCGGTCAAAGCCGAGCGCGACAAGCTGGTTGCGGCCTTGCCCAGCCTAGACCCCGCCCTGTCTGGCAGTTTGCCCAGCGAGGTGGTGACGCTGCACCGCTTGCTGGGGGTGAAAGCCGGCTCGCGGCACTTTGCCTTTAACCACACGCATCCCTTGGCGGTGGATATTGTGGTGGTGGATGAGGCTTCGATGGTGGATTTGAGCATGATGGCCGCCTTGGTGGACGCGCTCCCCGCCCACACCACCTTGATTTTGGTCGGCGACCGCAACCAATTGGCCTCGGTCGAAGCGGGGGCGGTGCTCGGCCAGCTCTGCGCCGCCCACGGCGACTATCCGCCCGAGGTGGCGACGTGGTTGGCCGCTGTCACCGGCCATGCCCCTGCCCCGCCGGTGGAGACCGCCGCCAGCGGCTTGGCTGCCCATACGGCGGTGCTAACGCATTCGTTTCGGTTTTGTGGGGACAGCGGCATTGGGCGACTGGCAGAGGCGGTGCGCCAAGGCGATGTGGCGGCGACCGAATCGGTCTGGCGGCAACAGCCCCCCGACCTCAGCCGCCATAGCCAGTGGGAGGCTCTGCTGAATGTGTTGGATAGCGAAGCGGGGTATCGCCCTTACCTAGAGGCCGTCGCCGCCCGCCCCGCGTTGGTCTTGACCGAAGGGGTGCCGGATGCCGCCCAGCAAGCAGTGCTGGATGCGTGGGCGACAGCAGTGTTGGGCAAGCTGGGGCAATGTCAGGTCTTGGCCGCCCTCCGCCAAGGGGCATGGGGCGTAGATAAGCTGAATCAGCGGCTGGTCAGTGATTTAACCAAGCGGGGCAGGCTGACGTACCGAGAAGGGGAGGTCTGGTATGCCGGTCGCCCGGTGATGATGACCCAAAACGATTACGCCCTCGGCTTGATGAATGGGGATGTGGGCGTGACCTTGGCGTGGCCGACAGGCGGGCTGCGCGTGGCGTTTTACAGCGGGGAGGGCACGGCAAGCGGCATTCGTTGGGTGTCGATTAACCGGCTGCCTAAGGTCGAAACTGCTTTGGCGATAACGGTACACAAGTCGCAAGGCTCCGAATACACCCACGCGCTGCTGGTGTTGCCGCCCCATGCCGGTGCGCCGATTCTCAGCCGCGAGCTGGTTTATACCGCCCTAACCCGCGCCAAACAGCACTTTACCTTGTTCGCCCCGCCCCCTGCTTCGGGCGAACCTGCTGCCCGAACGGCGGTGTTTGACGTGGCGGTAGGGCGGCAGATTCTGCGGGAAAGTGGGTTGGCCGAGGCGGTGGCAGGATTCGGCACAGGCGTGACCCCGCTTTGGTAGACAATAGCGGCCTCAACACTGCCCTTGGAACAGAACAACCATGCGAACCCCTGCCCCGCTGTGGATTTTTGACCTCGACAACACCTTGCACGATGCCAGCCACGGGATTTTTCCGCATATCAACCGCGAAATGACCGCCTACATCATGCGCCACCTCGACGTGGATGCCGCCCAAGCCCAACAGATTCGCGAAGTCTATTGGCACCGCTACGGCGCGACGTTGACCGGCTTGGTCAAGCACCACGGCGTGCAGCCCGCTCATTTCCTGCGCGAGACCCACCCCATCGAAAGCCTGCTGGATAGACTGCGGTTTGACCCGCGCGTGGCGGGCTGGCTGAAACAACTACGGGGGCAAAAAGTGGTGTTCTCCAACGGCCCGACCCACTACGCCCGCGCCGTGGTTGGCAAAATGAAGCTGCACCCCCATCTAAGTGCCGTGTTTGGCATCGACCACTTTGCCTGCGTGCCCAAGCCCCGTTTGCAGCCTTACCGCCAGCTTTTGGGGCGGCTAGGGGTGGCGGGGCGGCGGTGCATCATGGTGGAAGACAGCGTACACAACCTGCTCCCCGCCAAGCGGCTGGGCATGACCACCGTCTGGTTAGCCCCCCAGCGCGTCACCACACCAGGGTTTGTCGATTACCACATCCGCCATTTGTCGGAGCTGGTGCGGCTGCCGTGTGCAAGGTGACAGCGGTGGACGCTCCCGCGCCACGGCTGGCGGCGGGGGGGGGGCTGTCCCGTAGGACGTGGCGAAATCGGGCTGAAGCCCGACCTACGGGGGGCGGTGCCAATCACACCGTTGCTCGGGCTGGGCGGTGATTCCCCGCCGCTGCTGGCCGAATGGGGTTTGGCCTTTATTCCCCTCCTTTCGGAGAGGAGGGGTGCCCCGTAGGGGCGGGGTGGTTGCCTTTGACTTTTGGGTTTTGGGGCTAGGTTTTAGCTCTGGCAGCCTCGCCAGCCACCACCCCGTCCGGCTACGCCGTCGCGCCCTTCGCCGGAGTGGCACGGTAGGTCGGGTTTCAACCCGACAACGCGGCAGCACGCCATCGCGCCGGCTGGCGGCGGGGGAGGGCTGTCCCGTAGGACGTGGCGAAATCGGGCTGAAGCCCGACCTACGGGGGGCGGTGCCAATCACACCGTTGCTCGGGCTGGGCTGTTATTCCCCACCACGGCTGACCGCTGGGCTTTGGCCTTTATTCCCCTCCTTTCGGAGGAGGGGTGCCCCGTCGGGGCGGGGTGGTTGGTTTTGACTTTGGGTCTGGCTTTTGGCACTGGTCCCCGCCGCACCGCCCCCTGCTGTTATGCTGTTGCACTGTTCCCTTTTCCTGTTTGAGTGCGCCATGACAGCCTCTGCCCCTGCTGCCCTTACCCTGACCCCTGGCCTGATTGTGCTGCACAGCAATCGGCTGGAAACCCTACGCGCACTCACCCTGTCATGGTTAGACCACCACCCCTTACCGCCGCTGGTCAACGAGTGCTTTTTAACCCAAAACAAAGGCATGGCGCATTGGCTCAAACTGGGCTTGGCCAGCGCAGAGGGGGGGCGGGTCGGCATTGCCGCAGGGCTAGAAGCCACCCTCCCCGCCACCTTTCTATGGTCGGCCTACCGCACCGTATTGGGCAAAGACAGCGTCCCCGCGCAGTCCCCGCTAGACCGCGAAGCCTTGGTGTGGCGGCTGTATCGGCTGCTGCCCCGCTTGGCAGACGACCCCCTGTTTGCCCCGCTCACCGACTTTATCGGCGACCACCCCGACCTCGCCGCGCTCAAGACCTACCAGTTGGCGCAGCGGCTGGCCGATGTATTCGACCAATATCAGGTTTACCGTGCCGACTGGCTGCAAGCATGGGCGGCCGGCGAAACCACCTTGCCGCGCCTGCACGCCCCCGCCCTGCCGCTTGAAGCCAGCCAGCTCTGGCAACCCGCCCTGTGGCAGCGGCTGCTGGCTGACATTGACCAGCACACCGGCAGCGGGCTGTCTCGCCAGAGCCGCGCCTTTTTGCACGCCGATTTTTTGACCGCCCTCGCCACCCAACCCACCCGCCCCGCTGGCTTGCCGCAACGGGTGGTGGTGTTTGGCGTGTCCGTCTTGCCCACCCAGATTTTGCAAGCCCTGACCGCCTTGGGGCAGCATTGCCAAGTGCTGATTGCCGCGCACAACCCCTGCCAGCACTTTTGGGGCGACATCATCGACCCTGCCCGCTACCGCAAGCTGGCGCGTCGCCGCCAAACAGGCAAACCTGGGCTGCCCTCGCCCCTAGACGAAGCCGAGCTGCATCTGTACGCCCAACCGCTGTTGGCGGCATGGGGGCAGCAAGGCCAAGACTACCTGCACCAGTTAGACGAAGCCGAAACACTGGTGCCGCAACTACCGCTGCCGCCCACCCTCAATAAAGCCGAGCTGTTCGAAGTCCCCGAAGGCGACAGCGTGCTGGCCACGCTGCAAGGCGAATTGCTCGACCTGACCCCACCCCCCGCCGCGTGGTCAGACCGCCATGTGCTGCAAGAGGGCGACGAGGCCATCGTGTTTCACCTCGCCCATAGCCGCCAGCGTGAAGTCGAAATCCTGCACGACCAGCTTTTGGCTCGATTCGAAGCCTGTGCCGCCGCCGGCCAGCCCTTGCACCCCCGCGACGTGGTGGTGATGGTGCCGGACATCGCGGCCTATGCCCCGTTTATCCATGCCGTATTTGGGCAATACCCCCGCAGCGACCGCCGCCATCTCCCCTATTCAGTGGCCGACCAAAAGCTCCGCCACAGCGAAAAACTGCTGCGGGCCTTGGAGTTTGTCCTCAACCTGCCCCGTGCCCGCTGCACCCTGAGCGATTGGCTAGATTTGCTCGAAGCCCCCGCCTTGGCCGCCCGCTTTGGCATTGAAACCAGCGACCTGCCGCTGGCCGCCCTGTGGCTGGAAGGCGCGGGGGTGCGCTGGGGCTTAACCAGTGCCCAGCGGCAATCCTATGTCAGCCATTACACCGACCCCCGTAATACGTGGGGCTTTGGGCTAGACCGGATGGTGCTGGGCTACGCCAGCGGCACCGGTGCGAGCTGGGATGGCATTCCGGCCTACGACGAAGTCGCGGGGCTGTCTGCCGCCTTGGTTGGGCGATTGGCCGCCCTGTTTAAGACGCTGACCCACTGGGCGGGGGTACTCAACCAACCGGCCAGCCCCACCGCATGGCGGATGCGTCTTGATGCCCTGCTCGACGCGTGTTTTTGCCCCAGTGCCAGCCACGAAGTCCAAGACACCCGCTTGCTCGACACCCTGCGCAAAGGCTTGTTGGGCTGGGAAGCACAGTGCCATGCTGCCCAGCTCACCGCGCCGTTGCCGCTGGCCGTGGTGCGCGAAGCATGGCTAGAGTCGGTGCAAGACCCCAGCCCCGAGCAGCATTTTATGGCCGGCAAAATCAGCTTTTGCACGCTCACCCCGATGCGTGCCATTCCGTTTCGGCAGATGTGTTTGTTGGGGATGGGCGAGGGCGAGTTTCCGCGCCGTCATGCCACTGCGGATTTTGACTTGATGACCGTCGCCGGACAGGCACGGGCAGGCGACCGCTCTCGCCGCGAAGACGACCGCTATCTGCTGCTTGAGGCTTTACTCTCGGCGCGGGAGCAGCTCTATATCAGCTGGGTGGGACGCAGCATCCGCACCAACCAAACCACGCCGCCCTCGGTGCTGGTGGGGCAACTGCGCGACCACTTGGCGCGGGCTTGGCGGGTCAGCCGCGAAACCACCCCTGCCGCCCTCTCCAACCAAACCGGCGAAGCGGTGTTACAGCAGCTCACCACCCTGCACCCCTTGCAGCCGTTTAGCCCGCGCTATTTTCAAGCCGCCTCACGGCTGTTTACCTATGCCCAAGAATGGCAACCCGCCGCCCAAGCCCTGCAGCAGCCGCGCCCTGCTGTCGCCGCCCTCCCCGCCGCGCTGCCCGACCGCCCTGCCCCCAGCACGCTGAACCTCGGCGACCTTGCCCGCTTCCTCAAACACCCTGTGCAGCACTTTTTTAACCGGCGGCTCAACGTCTATTTCAGTGCCCAAGAAGAGAGCCTGCCCGACCACGAGCCGTTTAGCCTGAACAAGCTCGACGAATGGCGGTATCGCCACACGCTGTTGCCCCTGCTGCACCAGCAGCCAGACCTCACCGCCGACGGATTCTTTGCCCAAGAAGCGGCGGCGGGCACGTTGCCCTTCCCCTACCAAGCGCTGCCCACCGTCCAAAATCTAAGCTTTGCCGTGACACAACTCCATGCTGCCCTCACCCAAGCCGAAGCCTCGGTGCAGCCGCTTTCTGCTGTCACCGGCGAAACCGTGCTTCGCTTGGCGTGGCAGCACGGCGACACCCTGCGGGGACAAGACAGTTTGGCCGGTGTGGGCGTGGATGTGGCAACAGGGGAACGGGTGTGGGTGGTGGCACTGACTGACCTTTTTGCCAAGCGGCTCGATAAGCTGCTGCCGTACTGGGTTGGGCAAGTGGTGGCCGCCGCCACCGGCACGCCGTTGGTGATGCGGGTGGTGGCCTTGGATACGCTGGACACCTTGCCCACCGAAGGGCGGCACCTGCCGTGGTGGGATTTTCCGCCGCTGCCCCAAGCCGAAGCACAGGCTTATCTGCAGACACTGATGGCAGCATGGCAGGCCAGTTGGGCGACCCCGCTGCCGATTTTGCCGAGGGGGGTTTCGCCCGCCGAGTACAGCAAAAATCAGGGCGAAAAAGCGAGCGAGCAGTGGGCGCAAGATGCCTATTTAAACCGTGCTTTTGCCTCTGCCGAAGCGTTGCTGACGTTGCCGTGGGAAGGGGACGTGCCCGCCGCCCTTGTCGAGAACGGCGAAGCACTGCCCCCCGCTTACATGGTGTGGTGGCACACGCTCTACGCGCCGCTAGACGAGGCGATTGCCCGACAAGTCAACGCAGCGGAGGCCGCGCTGCCTGCCGACGGTGCCCCTGCTACCCGCAAAAAGGCGGGGAAGGCATCGTAGCGTGGGTTCAGCGTCTTTTTAAGAGCAGTGGCGGGGTCGGGCGGAAACCCTGCCGCCCACCCTGCCACTGAAGACCTGCACCGCAGACCCGTTTGGCCGTGATGCGCTGCCGCTGGCGGATGGCGGCGGCGGGGTTGGGCTGTTATTCCCCTCCCCGTGGCGGGGTGGGGTGGTTGCCTTTGGGTTTGGCGGCCTCGCCAGCCACCACCCCGTCCGCAGCGATTGGGCTTTTTGGGGTGCTTCGCCTTGGCAACCCCTGCGCCATTGGGACTTTGAGCAGGTTCTGAGGTTTGTTGCGTCCTATCCTCTCCCCGCTGCCCCCCACTGCCCCGCAGTCGGTATAATCCGCGCAAACTGCACCGTGCCCCCCTCACTTTCCTAAGCCAAGGCGGGGCGTATCTTCCCTGACTGACTGATTTGGCGACACTTTCCCGCTATGGCAATCCTGACCATTCTGCATTACCCCGACCCCCAACTTCACACCCGCGCCCGCCCTGTGGCTGTGGTGGATGACCGTATCCGCCAGCTGCTGGATGACATGGCCGAAACCATGTACGCCAACCAAGGCGTTGGGCTGGCGGCGACCCAAGTTAACGTCCACGAACGGGTGGTAGTGATTGATGTGTCGGACGAACACAACGCCCCGCAAGCGTTTATCAACCTTGAAATCCTCAGCCAAGAGGGCGAGCTGGTGGGCGAAGAGGGCTGTTTGTCTGTCCCTGGCGTATACGACAACGTGCCCCGTGCCGAGCGCGTCACGGTTCGGGCGCTGGACCGCGACGGCAAGCCCTTTACCCTCGAAGCCGAAGGCTTGCTGGCGGTGTGCCTCCAGCACGAGCTGGACCATCTCAACGGCAAAGTGTTTGTCGAATACCTGTCTTCGCTGAAGCAAAACCGCATTCGCACCAAGCTTAAAAAGCACGAGAAGAAAAACCTGTGACGTGAAGGGCGCGTACCTTCCCCTTGCAACACGTTCTGACCCTTCCCCTTCTCTCGCTTAACCCTGCCCCCCCCCGACGGGGGCGGTTTTTAACCAGCAAGGTGCTCCGATGAAACTGCTGTTTGCGGGTACGCCCGATTTTGCTGCGGCCTCTCTGGCCGCGCTATTGGCCGCAGGGCACACCGTTTTGGCGGTGCTGACCCAGCCTGACCGTCCTGCTGGGCGCGGCATGAAGCTGCAACCCAGTCCGGTCAAAGCCCTCGCCCTGCAACACGGCTTGCCGGTGCTGCAACCCACCTCGCTAAAAACCCCCGACATCCAAGCCGAGCTGGCCGCGTATGGGGCCGACATGATGGTGGTGGCGGCCTATGGCTTGCTGTTGCCGCCTGCGGTGCTGGCTTTGCCGCGTTGGGGCTGTGTTAACGTCCATGCCTCGCTGTTGCCGCGTTGGCGCGGGGCGGCACCGATTCATCGGGCGATTGAAGCGGGCGATGCCGAAACCGGCATCACCATTATGCAAATGGACGTAGGGCTGGATACCGGCGCGATGCTGCTCACCCGCCGCACCGTCCTGACCCCCACCGACACCACCGGCAGCCTGCACGACCGCCTTGCCGTGCAGGGCGGCGAAGCCATTGTGGCGGCCTTGGCTGATTGGGCGGCACTGACCGCCGTGCCCCAGCCCGACGCGGGTGTAACCTACGCCCACAAAATCACCAAAACCGAAGCCGAGCTGGATTGGGCGCAGCCTGCCGAGCTGCTGGCACGGCGGGTGCGGGCGTTTAATCCGTTTCCTGGGGCATTTACCGTGGCGGCGGGAGGCTTGCTTAAAATTTGGGCAGCCGATGCCGACCTCGCCCCCACCGCCGCGCCTGCCGGTACGGTTTTGGCGGCGGATGCGGACGGCGTTCGGGTGGCGACGGGTCAGGGCACCTTGGTGCTGACCGTGTTACAAGCTGCCGGTGGCAAACGCCTGCCGGTACGTGACTTTCTCGCCGGTCATCCGCTGCCTGCCCGATTGGGGGCGGCGGTTTGATGTCTCTCGGCTAACCCTGTTACCCCCCTTTTCCCCTCCGAACACCAGAAGCCCGCACGATGCGAGCTGGGGTTCGACTTAAAAAGCCTCTCCCTCTGCGGAGAAGCCCACGACCTTTACCGAAAAGCACCTTATGCAAACTATTCAAAAGCTGGCCGCCCAAACCCTCGACACCGTGCTGTCAGGGCGCAATCTGACCGATACGCTGGCGGCACTGTGGCGGCAAGAGCCCGCCCTGACCGGCCCCCAACGCGCCGCCATTATGGACATCTGCTACGGCAGCTTGCGGCATTACGGCTGGCTGCGCGGGGCGTTGGATAGCTTGCTGTCCAAGCCTTTGGCCGACCCGTTTATTGACCGGCTGCTGATTATTTCGCTGTACCAGTTGCTGTACTCGCAAACGGCGGCTTATGCCGTGGTGGACCACGCGGTGCATGTGGCCACCGCGCACGACGACGGGCGACTCAAAGCCTTGGTCAATGCAATTTTGCGTAACTTTCAACGTCGCCGTGCCGAGCTGACCGCTGCGCTGAAGCGCGAGCCCGTCGCCTTTTGGAATCACCCTGATTGGTGGATTGGCGTGGTGCAGCAAACTTGGCCGAGAGACTGGAAACAGATTTTGACCGTGGCCAACCAGCATCCGCCGATGACCTTGCGGGTCAACGTCCGCCGCACCACGCCAGAGGCCTATTTGGCCACGCTGACCGCCGCCGACATGCCGGCCACCTTGCACACCAGCGGGGCGATTACCCTGACCAAGCCGGTGCCGGTCGATAAGCTGCCGGGCTTTGCCGAGGGCGTGGTGTCGGTGCAGGACGCAGGGGCGCAGTTGGCGGCTTCGTGGCTAGAGGTGAAAGACGGGATGCGGGTGCTGGATGCCTGTGCTGCCCCTGGCGGCAAAACCGGCCATTTGCTCGAAATCGCCGATTTGGATTTGACGGCGGTGGATGTCGATACCGCCCGTTTGGCGCGGGTATCGAGCAATCTGGCGCGTTTGGGCTTGTCGGCGCAGACCGTGACCGGCGATGCCGCGCGTCCGGCCACATGGTGGGACGGCAAGCCGTTTGACCGCGTGCTGGCCGATGTGCCGTGCTCAGCTTCGGGCGTGGTGCGCCGCCACCCTGATATCAAGTGGACACGCCGCCCCACCGATGCGCAAACCTTTGCCCGTCAGCAAATTGGCTTCTTGGATGCCCTGTGGGCCTTGGTCGTGCCGGGCGGCAAAATGCTGTACGCCACCTGTTCGATTTTTCCGGCTGAAAACCGCCGCCAAATTGATAATTTCCTGACCCGCCATGTCAATGCCAGCTTGGAACGGGATATCCAGTTGCTCCCTAGCGAAGAACATGATGGCTTTTACTACGCCTTGCTCTGCAAAGCCTAAGCCTCGCGGCTGGGGCTGGGGCTGGCTGGCACTGTGCCTGCTGCTGACCGTGTGCAGCGGGGTGGCGCGGGCAGAGTCTATCGTGACCAAAGTGGCGACACTGGATGTGCAAGACGGGGCCTTGGTGGCCAGCACCCGTTTTGCCGTGCAGCTCAACCCCACTTTGGTGGACGCGCTGGAAGGTGGGGTCGCGCTCAGCTTTAAGCTGGAGTTTCAGCTCACCCGTCCACGCTTGTATGCGTGGTGGCGGCAGCTGGCCGATGGCTTTGATGCCACCGCTGACCAATCCTACAAACTGACTTACCACGCCCTAACCCAAAGCTGGCGCGTGTCGGTGGGCTCGCTTTACCAAAGTTATCCCACGCTGAATGATGCGCTGACCTCGATTGGCGCGATTCGCGGGTGGCGGGTGTTGCCCAAAAGCATGGTGGGCAAAAGCCGCCTCAGCGACTTTGGCGGGCAAGTGCGCCTCGCGCTGGATATTGCCCAACTCCCCCGTCCCTTTCAGCTTTCTGCCCTTGGCGCGGCAGAATGGAAGCTGGATTCCGGCTGGGTGGCTTTAGCCCCGCCAGAAAGCGAGCACTGATGCGGGCAACGATGAGCGTGGTAGCCACGCTGGGGCTGATTGTGTTGTATCTGCTGGCGGTGTCCACCGGCAATGCTTCGCGCTTGGCCGACTACTACTGGGACATCGTCGCCCTCTCTGGTGTGCTGGGCATGGCGATGCTGGGGCTGATTGGCCGTCAGCTTTGGCAGCTCAGGCAGCGCGTCCGTGCCAAGGTCTTTGGTGCCAAGCTCACGCTGCGCATGGTGCTGATGTTTACCCTAGTGGCGGTGCTGCCTGGGGTGCTGGTGTTTACTGTCTCCATGCAGTTTCTGAACAAGAGCATCGAAAGCTGGTTCGATGTGCATGTGGAATCGGGCCTAGAGCGCGGTTTAAATCTGGGGCGCAATGCGCTGGATTATTTGCAGCGCGACTTAGAGCACAAAGCCCGCCAAGTGGCGACCGAAGCCAACGGCTTGCCACCTGTTTCCCTCACCCTAAAATTGCCGGCCCTGCGTGAAAAACTGGGGGTCAGCGAAATTGCCGTGTTTGATTTGCGCGGCCAGTTGCTGGGGGTGGCGGGCACGCCCAGCAATGGGGGGCAAGTACCGACGGCCCCGCCTGCTGCCGTCTTTACCCAAATCGAAGCCAATCAAACTTACCGCGCGGTCGAAACCCCTTCTCGTCAGCCGATGCAGCTGAGAGTGGCCGTCCCTGCTTATCCTTTGGCGCAGCAGGGGCATCCCGTGGTGGTGCAGCTGATTCAGCCCGTGCCGCCCCAAATCGCCGAGGATGCCGAGCTGGTCGAAGCCACCCGTGCCGAGTACCGGCAACTGGCGTTCTCCCGCGAGGGGCTGAAACGTTTTTACCGGCTGACGCTGGGCTTAACCCTGTTGATTACCCTGTTAGGGGCGATAGGCTTGGGCTTGTATTTGTCTGACCGGCTGTCTGCGCCGCTGGGGGCATTGGCAGCAGGGACGCGGGCGGTGGCGCAGGGTGACTTTTCGCGCCAACATCCCATTTACAGCCGCGATGAGCTGGGGATGCTGACGGCCATGTTTAACCGCATGACCAAACAGCTGGCCGATGCGCGTGCCCAAGCCGATGCCAGCCATGCCGAGCTACAAGCCAACAACGCCTACCTCGAAAGTATTTTGGTGAATCTCTCGGCGGGGGTGTTGGCGTTTAATGCCGATGACCGGCTCACGGCGGCCAATACCTCTGCCACCCGTATTTTGGGCGTGGATGCGGCGACCTTGCAGCCTTACGCCCTGACCGAATGGGCACAGTACGCCCCGCAGTTGGCTTCGCTGGTCGAAGTGATTGCCCGCCATCGGCACGACGAATCAGGCCACGATTGGCAGGTCGAATTAGACTTTGAAGGGGCGCAACGACACCAAGTGCTGCTGGTGCGCGGCACGCGCTTGCCAGAGGTCGGCAGTCGGGGCTATGTGGTGGTGTTTGACGATGTGACCGACTTGGCGCGTGCCCAGCGTGATGCGGCGTGGGGCGAGGTCGCCAAGCGGCTGGCACACGAAATCCGCAATCCGCTGACCCCGATTCAGCTGTCGGCAGAACGCTTGCAGATGAAGCTATCGAGCAAATTATCTGGCAGCGATGCCGAGATGCTGACCCGCGCCACCGACACCATTGTGAAGCAGGTGGCGGCGTTAAAAGGCATGGTCGATGCCTTCCGCGACTACGCCCGCGCCCCGACAATTCACCTTGCTCCGCTTGATGTCTCTAGCTTGATTCGTGAAGTGCTGGCACTCTATGAATCCCACTCTGCTGTTGTGGCGACTTTGCCCCCTCAGGGGCCGGTGATTTTGGGGGATGCGGCGTTGCTTAGACAGGTGTTTCATAACCTGTTGGCCAATGCCCAAGACGCGGTGAGTGACGCGGCCACCCCCCTGATTCACCTCACCGCCACAGCAGAGAACAATGCAGCCGTCATTGTTGTTGAAGATAACGGACAAGGCTTTGCTGCTGATATTCTGCCGCGTGCTTTTGAGCCTTACATTACGAATAAGGCAAAAGGCACAGGGCTGGGTTTGGCTGTTGTTAAAAAAATAATCGAGGAACACCATGGCAGTATCCACTTGGGGCACTCTGCCGCAGGCGGGGCGCGGGTTCGCGTCGTACTGCCTTGTGCGGAGCAGGCATAATGCGGAGCAGTGACATTCTGATTGTGGATGACGAAATCGGCATCCGAGAGTTGTTGTCAGAGATTTTGCAAGACGAGGGCTATACCGTGGCATTGGCAGAAAACGCCGAGACTGCCCGCCAGTTGCGACACCAAACGCGCCCTGCGTTGGTGTTGCTGGACATTTGGATGCCCGACTGCGACGGCGTGACCTTGCTGAAAGAATGGGCCAAGGCGGGGTTGCTGAATATGCCGGTGGTGATGATGTCGGGTCATGCCAGCATTGATACCGCAGTGGAAGCCACCCGTATCGGCGCGTTTGATTTTCTGGAAAAGCCCATTTCGCTGCAAAAATTGCTTTCAACCGTCCAGCGGGCGTTGAAATACGGCGACATGCAGGGCAACCAAACCCTCAGCCTAGATCGCATGGGTAAAAGTGCCGTGGTGCAAGAGCTGAAACGCGCCCTAGAGCGGCTTGCACCGGTCAAAGCCCCGCTGTTACTGACCGGCGAGCCTGGGGTGGGGTTTGAACTGGCCGCGCGGTTTTTTCACCAGCCCAATACCGCGTGGGTGATGCCGACCAAGCCTGAGCAAATCGCCGATGCCCCGCTTGATTTGCTGCAAAAGGCCAATCAGGGCGTGTTGTTTTTGCCCGAAATCGGTAGCCACAGCCGCCGCGTCCAACAGGGCTTGTTGTTTTTGCTGTCTAAGCTCGACCGCTACAACGTCCGGCTGGTGTGTGCCTGCAGCCGCCCCCTGCACGAGATGATGGCCGATGTTGATTACGATAAGCGGCTGCTCACGGCTTTGTCGGGGGTGATGTTGCCGCTGCCTAGCCTGCGCCACCAAGCCGACGACATCATCGACTTGGCGCAACAGGTGCTGGCCGATTTGGTAGAAAACAAACAGGTGCCGCCCCACCGCTTTACCACTGCCGCGCTCAACAGCCTGCGTCAGTACGATTGGCCGGGGAATTTGGAGCAGCTCCGCGCCATTATCAAAAGCCTCGCCCTGACCGCCGAAGCTGAAGAAATTGACGCGGTAGAAGTCAATCGCGTGCTGGCACAGTTTCGCCAAGACCGCCCGCCCGAAGAATCCGGCTTTGATTTCAGCTTGCCGCTGCGTGAGCTGCGCGAGCAAATCGAACGGCGGTATTTTGAATATCACATCGGGCAAGAGAACGGCAATATGAGCCGCGTCGCCAATAAAGTCGGGCTAGAGCGCACCCATCTTTACCGCAAACTCAAACAACTGGGCGTGACCTTTACCCGTCGGGTGCTCGAAGAATGAACGATACCCAGCTCCTGCGTTACAGCCGCCACCTGCTGTTACCCCAGATTGATTTGGCGGGGCAAGACCGGCTGCTGTCTGCCCATGCTTTAGTGATTGGCGCGGGCGGCTTGGGGTCGCCGGTGGCGATGTATTTGGCGGCAGCAGGGGTGGGGACGCTCACCGTTTGCGACGATGACACGGTGGAACTCAGCAACCTGCAACGCCAAATTGCCCACGACACCGCCAGCCTCGGGCAGGCCAAAGTGGCCTCCTTGGCGGGGCGCGTGGCGGGGCTGAATCCCGACGTGGTGTGCCAGCCGCTGAATGCCCGCATGACGGCGACGGAGCTGGCCACGGCCGTGGCGGCCGCTGATGTGGTGTTGGATTGTTCGGATAATTTTGCCACCCGCCATGCGGTGAATCAGGCCTGTGTCACCCACCGCACCCCACTGGTGTCGGGGGCGGCGGTGCGCTTTGATGGCCAGTTGGCGGTCTTTGATGCCCGCCAAGCCGATGCGCCGTGCTACCACTGTTTATTCCCCGACGAAGGCGAAGCCAGCGATGGCCCCTGCGCCACCTTTGGGGTGTTTGCTCCGCTGGTTGGCATTGTCGGCTGTATGCAGGCGGCAGAGGCGTTGAAGCTCTTGGTGGGGTTGCCGTCCAACGCGCTGAACCGGCTGGCACTGTATGACGGGCTGAGTGGCGATTGGCGGCATCTGCACTTTAAGCGCGACCCTGCTTGCCCCGTGTGTAGCAGCTAGGGGCGGCGGCGGGCGGGTGTGCCCTCTGCCCGCTTGCCACCTTTCTCTCCCCTTAGAACCTGTTTAATAAGGTGCGTAGTTTGCTGTAAATATGCCGCCAGACGTAGGTCGGGTTTTAACCCGACAAAGCCTCGGGATAAATCTCGAACTACACAGGGGCTTTGGGGTGTTTTGCCTTAGAACCTGTTTACGGTCTACGAAACTCGGGTGATCCTGCGTTGAAATTCGGAAAAAACATGCGCATTGACCGCGTGTCAACGCCGCTTTTTTTCCGAATTTCGCCTTGGCTGGCCCTTCGTTCGCTAGATTGTAAACAGCTTCTTAGCCACCCCTGCGCCATTGAGATGGTAAACAGGCATTGTGCCCAGACTAACGCCGCTCGGTTTTAAAATCGGCGGCATGTTTCGCTAGGCTGCCCGCTTCACGGTCTAAGGTATGCGCCGAGGTATTTAGCCTATCCATCACCTGCTGCAAACCGGCTAAGTTTGATTCGATATGCGCCATGCCCACCGTGGTGTCATCAATAGCGACGGCTTGTTGGCGGGTTGTATTGGCCACCTCGTCGGCTACCTGATGAATCGACTGGATTTGGGCGGTAATCGTGCTTTGGGCTTCGCGGGCGGTATCCAACACCACCAAGCCTTCATCGACCTGTTCAGACAACGCCATCATGGATTGCGCCGCGTGCTCGGTCGAGACGTGAATCGCCTGAATAATCGTGTTGATGTCGGCGGTACTGCTGGTGGTGCGCTCGGCCAGCTTGCGGACTTCATCGGCTACCACGGCAAATCCCCGCCCCATTTCCCCTGCCCGCGCGGCTTCAATCGCGGCATTCAGTGCCAACAAATTGGTTTGGTCGGCAATATCGCGAATCACCCCTGCCACCATGCCAATCCGGCTGACGGCTTGGTTCAGCTCGTCCATGGTGCTGCCGAGCGCGCGAGTGGCTTGGGCTTGGTCGGCACCGGCTTGGCGGGACTGCTGCATCGCAGTTTCGGCTTTGAGGCTGGCTTGGCTGGCATCGGCCACGGCACGGGCGTTGTCGCCAATTGCCGTCGCCACCGAAGCCACACCCGCACGCATTTGCTCTGCACCCGCCGTCAGGGCGGACATGGTGTCGGCAATATCCCGTCCGCTGCGGTTGGCTTCGCCAGATTGCCCCAGCAGCGTGCTGGCGGTGGTGTGCAAGGTGTCGGCAGCGTGTTGAATCAGACGTACGGTATCGGCTTGGCGGGTGAGCATGGCATCAATGGCGCGTCCCATGCTGCTGATTTCGTCTTGCCCTGTCAGGTTCAGCCGTTGCTGTAGGTCGGTGCCGAGATGAAGGAGAAAGTCACGGATATGGTGCAGCGGGCGAACAATGCTCTGCGATAAGCTATACGCCACCACGACCAGTAGCAGCAAGCTCAAGCCCAACCCCATCAGGGTATTGCGTCCTGCCGAGTGCGCGACCTGCTCGGCAGCGGCTTGGTCGGCTTGGCCGTGGGCTTCTAGGGCATTACTGAGTGCAGCGAGGCTTTTTTCGAGGGACAGAAAGCGGGTCTCAAAGTCGGTCATCGCTTGGCTCATGTCGCGCCCTTCGGTCAGCGCGTTCATCATGGTTTTCGCTCCCTGAATATAGGCGGCGACCACGGGCTCAAGTGCGGCTATCAGGCGGCGTTCTTCTTCGTTCTGGGGCAGGGCTTGGTTGCTGGCCAGCCGTGCTTGGAGGATTTTGCTGTGGTCGGCAAATGCGGTGCGCACCGTCTTGGCTTTGGTTTCGTCTGCGTGGCGGTCAGGACTGTTGATTTGGTAGAACAGGTCGAGCACATCGCTCCGAATGGCATCGTGCATCATATCGACCTCGCCGATATTGCGGATTTTGGTTTGCCCAATGGCTGCGCGGGTCAGTGCGTCAGAAAGCTGGGTGGTTTGCCAATAGTTCATCGCCCCCATCCCCAATAAAACCAATACCGCAGCCAAGCCAAAGAGCGTTAAGCGGAGGCGAATACTCAGGCGGGTCAACATAGGACACTCCGAATGCAAGGAAAAGAAGGGGGAAGAAAGCGTGAGGCGGCGGTCAGTATGCTGCATATTGCGCAGAATAGGGGAGGAGATAGCTGGGCAAGCGCACCGCTATTTTTTGGTGCAATTTTGAGGTCAAAAAGTGGGTAGTTGGCAGGTGGAAGGCGGCTACGCCCGCCTGTCGTGGCCTTGTCTTCTCGGCTTAAAAATCCCCCGCTTATCGCGCCAACCTTAAAGCCACAAGGCTAGAGTAGGTCATAATGCCGGTTTTGCTTAGAGAATACCGATGACAGACGCTGACACGACCCTATTGCGCCTTTCCAAGCTGATGGCGATGCGGGGGCTTTGCTCTCGCCGTGAGGCAGACGACTACATTGAACGCGGCTGGGTCAGCGTGAATGGCGAGCCTGCCATTTTGGGGCAAAAGGTGCTGCCTTCGGTGCAGATTACCCTAGACCGCCGCGCCGAAACTACCCAAAGCGAGCGGGTGACGATTCTGCTGAATAAGCCGGTGGGCTATGTCTCTGCCCAAGCCGAAAAAGGCTATATCCCTGCGGTAAATCTACTTGTGCCCGAACGCCGCTGGACGGGTGACACCTCGCCTCGGCGGTTTTCGCACGAGCATGTGCGCGGGCTTGCACCTGCGGGGCGGCTAGATATTGATTCGACGGGCTTGTTGGTGCTGACCCAAGATGGCCGCATCGCCAAAACCATCATCGGCGAAACATCCGAGGTTGAAAAAGAATATCTGGTGCGGGTCAAAGGGCGGCTGTCACACAATGGGCTGGCCAAGCTGAACCACGGCCTGAGCCTTGACGACAAGCCGCTGCTCCCCGCCGAAGTGGCGTGGCAAAACCAAGACCAGCTTCGGTTTGTGCTGCACGAAGGCAAAAAACGCCAAATCCGCCGCATGTGCGAGCTGGTGGGGCTGGAGGTTGTGGGGCTGAAGCGGATTCGGGTGGGGCAAGTGGTGTTGGGTAATTTACCGCAAGGACAGTGGCGGTATTTGTCTCCTGATGAGCAGTTTTAAGCAGCGGCTCACGCACGCCCCAGACAAGGGTTTGCCAAGGCAAGCTGCGCTGAGAGCGCGGCGTTGAGATGAGATCAATAGGTCTATTTTGGAGTATTTCAACAGCCGCCTAGGTCGGAATTTTTCCTATGCGGTGCCGGATTGCAACCCAATCTATGGCTGGTGCGGCGATATTAAGACCGCGTGCAGTGGCATCCACACCCCATGCTTCGAACAGAGGCTTCACTTACAAGACAAGGTTTAAACGATGTATCAACATATTGTGGTTGCCGTGGATGACAGTGCCTGCAGTACTCACACCTTGGTTGAGGCGATGCGTTTTGCCCGTGCCACCGGCGCAAGCCTGACCTTGGCTACCGTGGTTAATTTTTTAGAGCTGGCGGTCGAGGCCGGAGGTCGCCCTGATGTGTCGGTACTTGACGTGCTGGCTCATGCACGCGGCAGTGCTTTGCTTGAGCCGAGTCTCGCCCACGTCGCCGCCGAAGGGCTATCGGCCACGCCAGTGGTGCTGCATAGCTGGGGCGGCGGCAAAGAAATTGCCTTTGCCTTGGTGGAGTACGCCAAAACTAGCGGCGCGGATTTGATGGTGATTGGCACGCATGGTCGCACAGGGTTACGCCACCTGTTGCTGGGCAGTGTTGCTGAAGCCGTGATGCGAGAAAGCAGCTTAACCACCTTGGTGGTGCGTGCCCCCACGGTGGGCGGCGCAGCAGGCGGTTAGAACCTGCTTACGCTAATTAACCTCGTGGCACCCCTTGCCTATTCCATGTTCGTGTTTGAGATTAAAATGGCCATTACCCCAGAGGCCAACGCAGTGTCTTCCCTCTTGATGCTGCTGACGTTGTGCCTTATTGTCTTTGCTTCCAAGCGACCGCCTAACGCGTGACGTGCCCACTGATTTTTTGCGCACCACGTTACCCAGCGTGCGGAAAGCCCCGTTCTTTTTAGGGCGGGGATGAATAGGACGACGGCGTAAGCCGTCTTTTCGTGGCACTTAATGCGGGTTTGCTGCTGCGCAATGTATTGCCGAATCAGCGCAATCGGTGCGCCGCCACAAAGGCATAATGGCTGTTATGGAACGTCTTCAAGCCTTTAAATTCGAGCGACAGCCCAACGGCGAACAGCAGCGCACGATGCGCCGCTTCGCGGGGTCGTGCCGGTTCGTGTTTAACTTAGCTAGCTTTTAGCTGACCGCCGTAGGAATCCCCTGCTTTTAAGTAGGGGAGGATGTCAAGTCACCACAACGGCAAGACCTCACTAGCAAACAGCGGCACGAGCCGAACTCTCTGTGGTTACATATCAAACTAAAGTAAGCCCCCCTCGCCCGACCGTCCCGCTACGGGGCGGTTTCGCTGCACGTCGCTATCGTGTGGCACAAGGGTTTTCGCTGGTGTATTTGGCGATGCTGCTGGTGGTCAGCCTGTATCCCTTTGACTGGGAAACAGGCTCTGCCCCGTGGTTCGAGTTTTTGAGCTACCCGTGGCCGTATTACCAGCGACCCTTTGACGTGACGGTGAATGTGCTGGCCTATCTGCCCTATGGCTTTGCCTTGGCGCGGGCGTGTCGACGGGGCTGGCGTGGCTTTGTCTTGGCTTCGCTGCTGACTGCGGCCACCAGTCTTGCCATCGAAATCGCTCAACTGCATATTCCTGGGCGGGTGGCCTCCAACCTCGATTTGCTCAGCAATGCCTGTGGTGGGTGCAGTGGGGCACTGCTGGCCACCGTGCCCTATTTTCGGCGTATCGGCAAACGGCTGCGCCGCTGGCGCGAACGCTGGGTGCAAGATGGCATTGCCGGTGATTACGCGGTAATGCTGGTTGTGCTGTGGTTTTTGACCCAGCTCAATCCGGCCACACCGCTGTTTGGCGTGGTGGTGATGCCCCAAGGTCTGCCCCAACCCTACGTCTCGCCCCTCGCCGACCCTGCCTTGTTTTTGTTTTTGCTGGAAGCCGGCGGTGCCATGCTTAACCTCGCGGCGACCTTGGTTTTTATCTCGGCGTTTTTGACGCATCGGCGCGACACCTTTACCGTACTGGTCACTTTTTTAGGCCTAACCCTGCTGCTGCGGCTGGGCGCGGTCGGTGCCATGCTCAAGCCGATGGCGTGGTTTGCGTGGATAAACAGCCAAGTTTTTGTCGGCTTGCTGCTGGGTGGATTTCTCACCCTGCTGCTGACCCATGCCCCACGCCGTATGCAAATGATCGGGGCTTGGCTATTGTTTGCCTGCTCGCTGTGGGTGATGGCGCAATGGCCGTTGTCGGGCGATGTCAGCGAACAACGGGCGCTGTTTCGCTGGTCTTATGGGCATTTAACCAATCTCAACGCGCTGGCCGAATTTACCGCCCGAAGCTGGCCGTGGGTCGCCATGCTGTGTTTGACCGTCGGGCTGTTTAAAAAGCCTGCCATTTAGGGGAGCGGCGCACGCCGCATCCAGCATCCCCCATCCCGCCCCGCCCTTTCCCGTATCCCTTTCCGCCCTCGGAGCCCCCGATGTCCCTCACACTGAACGACCCCAGCCTCCTCCGCCAACACGCCTATTTCGATGGGCAATGGCAAGCTGCCGCCTCCGGTGCAACGCTGACCGTCACCAATCCGGCCACCGGCGAAGTCCTGGCCACCGTGCCCAAGATGGGCGAAGCCGAAACCCGCCGCGCCATCGAAGCTGCCGAGCGGGCAGGGCAGCACTGGAAACGCCAATCCGCCAAAGCCCGCAGTGCCCTGCTGCGCCGCTGGTTTGAGCTGATGATGGCCGCCCAAGAAGACCTCGCCCGTATTTTGACCGCCGAGCAAGGCAAACCGCTGGCCGAGGCCAAGGGCGAAATCGCCTACGGTGCCAGCTATCTGGAGTGGTTTGCCGAAGAGGCCAAGCGCATCACCGGCGACACCCTGCCCGCGCCCCAGCCCGACAAGCGGATTGTGGTGCTAAAAGAGCCGGTTGGCGTGTGTGCGGCCATTACGCCGTGGAATTTCCCCAATGCCATGATTACCCGCAAAGCCGGTGCCGCCTTGGCCGCAGGCTGCACGATGGTGCTCAAGCCTGCCAGCCAAACGCCGCTCTCGGCACTGGCCATTGCGGTGTTGGCCGAGCGGGCAGGCATTCCGGCGGGGGTGTTTAACGTGGTGACAGGGGATGCTCGCACCATTGGCGGCGAACTGAGCCGCCATCCCAGCGTGCGGAAACTGTCGTTTACTGGCTCGACCGAAGTGGGGCGGCTGCTGTTGGCGCAATGCGCCCCCACCGTCAAAAAAATGTCGATGGAGCTGGGCGGCAATGCGCCGTTTATCGTGTTTGACGATGCCGACCTCGATGCCGCCGTCGAAGGCGCGATGGTGTCCAAATACCGCAATGCGGGGCAAACCTGTGTCTGTGCCAACCGGCTCTATGTGCAATCGGGGGTGTATGCCGCCTTTGCCGACAAACTCGCCCATGCCGTGGCTGCCCTTACCGTCGGGAATGGGATGGCCGATGGCATCACCCAAGGCCCGCTGATTGACCACGCCGCCGTTGCCAAGGTGGAAAGCCATATCGCCGATGCCCTCAGCAAGGGGGCGCAGCTCAAGGTGGGCGGCCAACGCCACGCCCTCGGCGGCACGTTCTTTCAGCCCACCGTGCTGACCGAAGTCACCCAAGCCATGCACGTTGCCCGCGAAGAAACCTTTGGCCCTGTCGCGCCCTTGTTTCGCTTTGACACCGAGGCCGAGGTCATCGCCATGGCCAACGATACCGAGTTTGGGCTGGCCAGCTATTTTTACAGCCGCGACATTGGGCGGGTGTGGCGGGTTGCCGAACAGTTGGAGTACGGCATGGTCGGCATCAATACAGGGCTGATTTCGAACGAAACCGCACCGTTTGGCGGGGTCAAGCAATCGGGGCTGGGGCGCGAGGGCTCGCACTTTGGGATAGAGGATTACCTAGAAGTGAAATATGTGCTGATGGGCGGGATTTAAGCGCGGGTTCGAGGCGCGGGCTCGAAGCCCAAGTCCGGCTCTCGCCGACGGGTTGTGACTCCCGCTGCGGCGGCGCAGGCCAGCAGCGGCGGGGAATCACCGCCCAGCCCGAGCAACGGTGTGATTGGCACCGCCCCCCGTAGGTCGGGCTTCAGCCCGATTTCGCCACGTCCTACGGGACAGCCCTCCCCCGCCGCCAGCCGGCGCGATGGCGTGCTGCCGCGTTGTCGGGTTGAAACCCGACCTACCGTGCCACTCCGGCGAAGGGCGCGACGGCGTAGCCGGACGGGGTGGTGGCTGGCGAGGCTGCCAGAGCTAAAACCCAAGCCCAAAGGCAACCACCCCACCCCTCCACGGGAGGGGAATAAAGGCCGAACCCGTTGGCGGCGTGTGCCACCAGCGGCGGGGCATCACGCCCCCACCCCGTCGCGGCCTAGGTCGGTACCGCGCGGCGGACTACAGCCCCAAATCCGCCCACAGCCCATCAACCCGCGTCTTGACGGCGGCATCCATCACAATCGGCGTGCCCCATTCGCGCTGGGTTTCGCCCGTCCATTTATTGGTGGCATCCAAGCCCATTTTGCCGCCCAGTCCCGATACGGGGCTAGCAAAGTCGAGGTAGTCGATCGGGGTGTTTTCAATCAGCACGGTGTCGCGGACGGGATCCATGCGGGTGGTAATCGCCCAGATGACTTCTTTCCAATCGCGGGTGTTCACGTCGTCGTCCACCACCACAATGAACTTGGTATACATAAACTGCCGCAAAAAGCTCCACACCCCCATCATGATGCGCTTGGCGTGCCCAGGGTATTGCTTCTTGATGCTGACCACCGCCATGCGGTAACTGCAGCCTTCGGGCGGCAAGTAAAAATCGACAATTTCAGGAAATTGCTTTTGCAGCAGCGGCACAAAGACTTCGTTCAGTGCCACGCCCAACACGGCGGGCTCGTCAATCGGCTTGCCGGTATAGGTGCTGTGGTAAATCGGGTCAGGGCGGTGGGTGATGCGGTCAATGGTAAAGACCGGAAACCAATCTTGCTCGTTGTAGTAGCCGGTGTGGTCGCCGTACGGGCCTTCGAGGGCATAGAGATAGCCATCCACTTCTTTTAGCGGCACGCCGTGTTCGCTGCGCCCCGTATAGCCCCGCTCGACGGGGGTTAACGCACCTTCCAGCACCATTTCGGCCATGGCGGGCACCGACAAATCATTGCCAATACAGGTGGCCAGCTCGGTACGGCTGCCGCGCAACAGTCCGGCAAATTGGTACTCCGACAAGCTATCGGGTACAGGGGTTACTGCGCCCAAAATGGTGGCAGGGTCACAGCCCAATACCACTGACACGGGAAAACGCTGCCCAGCGTGGGTGGCTTTCCAGTCGCGGAAATCCAAGGCACCGCCCCGATGCGCCAGCCAGCGCATAATCACCTGATTACGTCCAATTACCTGCTGGCGGTAGATGCCCAAGTTTTGCCGCTTTTTATGCGGCCCACGGGTGACGGTCAGCCCCCACGTAATCAGCGGGGCGACATCGCCAGGCCAGCAGTGCTGAATCGGCAACGCCCCCAAATCGACTTCGCGCCCCTCGCGCCGCACGGTTTGGCACAGCGGCTTGCTGACCTGCTTGGGGGCCATATTCAGCACGTTTTTAAACACCGGCCATTTATCCCACAGGTCTTTAATGCCTTTGGGTGGCTCGGGTTCTTTGAGGGTGGCCAAGAGCTGCCCGACCTCGCGGAGTGCCATCACGTTGTCGGCCCCCATACCCAGCGCGACGCGCTCTGGCGTGCCGAACAAATTGGCCAGTACCGGCTGGGTGTAGCCGGTGGGCTGCTCAAACCACAGCGCGGGGCCTTCTGCCCGCAGCACGCGGTCGCAGATTTCGGTCATTTCAAGCTTGGGGGACACCGGCAGGTGAATCCGGTGCAGCAAGTGGCGGGATTCGAGGCCGGCAGCAAAGTCGCGGAGGTCTTGGTAGCGCATAGTCAGGGGGCAACACGTCAATAAAAAGAAGCCGCAGTGTAGCAGGCTGGCTAGGCAGACAGGCCGCCGCCCACCACCCTGCGGCTTGAAATGGGGGCGGGGCATTGTTTGCGCAAAATCAATAAACCGTGCCGCGCAAATCCTGTAAAATTCCGCCAGCAAAAAATCTGATTATCATTTGATTACCCAACACCTGAAACCGGCGTTCGGATTTTAGGGAATCCTAGGAGAAAACCCCCATGAAAAAACTCGCAACCGCACTGTGCGTAGGCGCAGCACTGGCTTCTTCCGCTGCAATGGCTGCTCAAGGCGACATCTTGGCGCGTTTCCGCGTTGTCAACGTCAGCCCAGACGTTAGCGTCGACAAGACCCTGAGCGTACTGAAGGCTGACCTGAAGGATGACACCATCCCTGAGCTCGACTTCACCTACATGATCACCAACAACATCGGTGCTGAGCTGATTCTGGGTACTTCCCGCCACAAAGTAACCGCTGACCGCACCCCTCTGGGCGGCGGCGTGGGCAATATCGGCAAGGTGAGCGCATTGCCACCGACCCTGACTTTGCAATACCACTTTGCACCAGACAGCGCGTCTTTCCGTCCTTACATCGGTGCTGGCCTGAACTACACCGTGTTCTATAACGACGGCATCAAGACTGAAGTCGGCGAAGCACAAACTGACCGCAGCAGCTTCGGCGGCGCGTTGCAACTGGGTGCTGACTTCCCAATCGCCAAGAACCTGTTCGTTAACGTTGACGTGAAAAAAATCTGGATGAAGACCGATGTGACCGGCACCACCGGCGCAATCAAAGGCGCACATCTCGGCACCATGGAAATCAATCCTTGGGTGTTCGGTATTGGCGTTGGCATGAAGTTCTAATTCACCCCCTCTCGGGCTGAGTTAAGAACGGGCACCGTTTTCGCTGTGCCGATCATGGCGTATCCCTTGTGGGATGCGCCATTTTTTTTGGGAGGGTCGTGTGACCCTGCCGCTACACATCTATGCGAGGCTTAAAGTCAACCTAGCCAATCCTGTCGTGTCGGGGGAGTGGAAAGCTTGACCCCTTGTGTTTATATAAATTCAATCTAATCAATTGGTTAATCAGAACACGGCATGGGAGAGCCAGCCATACCTATCCGTACCCTGACAAACACTATACGAACAAATATAATAACGATTTGGGTCGCCCCCCCATGTGGGGCTCCCCTTAAAGAAGCTGTCCACATGCTGCGATACTTGGGTGAGTCTGCGTTGAAATGCCCCCAAAAACATGCGTATGGACTCAGTTCCAACGCCGCTTCTTGGGGGGGCATTTTGCTTTGGCAACCCTTTTGCTCGCTAGCGCGTAAACAGCTTCTTAGTGCCTGTTCAAAGGCTCGCAGACTTTGAACAGGCGCTAAGATTTAAACTTCACACGAGAGAGTATGCGATGACCATAGATTGGCTTCACTTTTCCCCTTGGACCTCCTTGCTAGGGGGGGCGTTAATTGGGCTGGCGGCGGGGGGCTTGATGTTTAGCCTTGGCCGTATTGCGGGGATTAGCGGTATTTTGGCCGGCATGTTCAGCACCACCGGCAATGAGCGCGTTTGGCGTGTTGCCTTTGTGCTGGGCTTGCTAACTGCACCGGTGCTGGCACGGCTGACCGTGGGCTTGCCCGTGATGACCTTTGAAGCCAGCCCCACCACGCTGGTGGTGGCAGGCTTGCTGGTGGGCTTGGGGACGCGCTACGGCTTTGGTTGCACCAGTGGCCATGGTATTTGCGGCTTGTCGCGGCTCTCAGCACGGTCGTTGGCGGCCACGCTGCTGTTTATGGCGGGTGGCTTTGTGACGGTGTATGGGATGCGGCACGTTTTGGGAGGGGCAGCATAATGCGGGCAATTTTTGCATACCTGATGGGGCTATTGTTTGGCGTGGGCTTGATGGTGGCTGGGATGACCAATCCCGCCAAAGTATTGGGATTTTTGGATTTGGCCGGTGCGTGGGATCCCTCGTTGATGGGGGTGATGGTCGGGGCGATTATTGTCACGCTAGGGATTTTTACTCTGACCCGTCAGCGCGGCGTGAGCTGCTTGGGTGCGCCTTTACAGTGGCCGAGTGCCACCAACATTGACCGCCCGCTGATTTTTGGCAATGTACTATTTGGCGTGGGCTGGGGTTTGGCGGGTATTTGCCCTGGACCGGCGATTGTCGGTGTGGGGGCGGGCGTGCCGCAGGCGGTGATTTTTGCTGCTGCGATGCTGCTGGGGATGGCGGTGCATGGCGTGCTGACGCGTAAACGCAGCTGAACCTGTTCAAAGTCAGCGAGACTCGGGGTCGTCAAAGAACCTCTGGTGGTGCTGGCGCAAGAAATCTCTGCCGACCGCAGCAGCATTGTGACCGAAGGGGCAGAAGAAGCCCCCGCTGCCCTGCCCTCGCTACCGCCGCCCGCCGCGCCAGCTTTGCTTGGTGGTGCGCCGGTTGAGCTGGTGGTGCTTGATTTGCCCCAAGCCCTCGCCGCCGCCGAGCGCACACGGCTCGAAAACTGGCTGGCCACCCGCTTGGCAGGGCGCAAGGTGCGGGTGTTGGTGCAAGCCCCGCCAGTGGTTTTGCCGCCGGTGGCTGTGGCCTCGCCGCCGCCCGCCCGCGCCGCTCGCCGCAAAGCCCGTTAACCCGATTGACGGCACATTTCGCCTTGGCAGTGCTGACCCTCGCCCCTCGTGCGCCGCTTCTTCGGCGGCCGCCCGTGGAATCCGCTTCCCCCTCGTCAGGGAGGCTGTCAAAATGACCGCTACTTTCACCCCATCGGATGCCCGACCATGTACGAATCAGACTTCACCCTGTTTATGCAAGATTTCCTGCAAAAGAACCCCGCCGTGGCGGCCGCTCAGCAAACCTTGCGCCTGACTCACTGGGACAAAACCGTGGACATTGACGCACAACGCCGCTACGCCGAATCAGCCATCACCCGCAAAGCACAGGGGGCGAGTTTGCCCACAGCGCAGGCCTAATTTAGCGCCCCATGAACGCCCCGAAAAAACGGTTTGAGCTGCAATCAACCCGTCTATTTCGGGGCGTTTCAATTGCTGTCTAGGGCAGGCGGGTGGCCGACGGCGAGGTCGGGTTGAGCCCCGACTGCCCTTACTTGCCGACCGTGAATCGGTGCGCCCCCACGGCGCGGCGGGGTTTCCCCTGCTGTTTCGCCCCCGCCCCGCGTTTCTGCCCACGTCATTCGCCCAAGCCGATACAATCGCGGCATGAATCCGCTCCCTCTTTTCTCCCCCCAAGCTGACGATACCGTCGCCCTCGACCACTACGCCGAACGCGCTTACCTCGAATACGCCATGAGCGTGGTCAAAGGCCGTGCCCTGCCCGAACTCGCTGATGGGCAAAAACCCGTGCAACGCCGCATCCTGTTCGCCATGAAAGACATGGGGCTGGTGGCAGGCAGCAAGCACGTCAAATCCGCCCGTGTGGTGGGCGAAATTCTCGGCAAATACCATCCCCACGGCGACAGTTCGGCCTACGAAGCCATGGTGCGCTTGGCACAAGATTTTGTGATGCGCTACCCGCTGATTGATGGCCAAGGCAACTTTGGCAGCCGCGATGGCGATGGGGCGGCGGCGATGCGCTACACCGAAGCCCGCCTGACCCCCTTGGCCGAGCTGCTGTTGTCCGAGCTAGACCAAGGCACGGTGGACTTTATCCCCAACTACGATGGCGCGTTTGAAGAGCCGCAGTTGCTGCCCGCCCGCCTGCCGATGGTGCTGCTGAATGGCGCGTCGGGCATTGCCGTGGCGATGGCTACTGAAATCCCTCCGCACAATCTGCGCGAAGTGGCGGCGGCGGCGCGTGCCTTGCTGGCCAACCCTACGCTGACGCTGGATGAGGTCATGGCCTTTATCCCCGCACCTGACTTTCCAGGGGGGGGGCAAATCATTACCGCCCCTGACGACCTCCGTGCCGCCTATGCCACGGGGCGGGGCAGTGTGCGGGTGCGCTGCCGCTGGGTGGTGGAAAAGCTGGCGCGTAACCAATGGCGCGTGGTGGTCACCGAGCTGCCCCCTGGGTGCTCGGCACAAAAGGTCTTGGGCGAAATTGAAGAGCTGACCAACCCTAAACTCCGCACCGGCAAAAAAGCCCTGAGCGCGGAGCAGCAAAACCTAAAAAACCTGATGCTGGCGCAGCTAGAGCGGGTGCGGGACGAATCCGACCAAGCCAGCCCCGTCCGCTTGGTGCTCGAACCCAAATCCAGCCGCCTCGACCCCGATGCCTTTATGAACCTGCTGCTGGCCGAAACCAGCCTAGAAGGCAATGTGTCGATGAATATGGTCATGCTGGGCTTGGATGGCCGCCCCCAGCAAAAAGACCTGTGCACCATTCTGCGCGAGTGGCTGGACTACCGCATGGCCACCGTGGTGCGGCGATTGGGCTACCGCCTCAGCAAAGTTGAACAGCGCGTACACATCCTTGAAGGGCGGCTGGCGGTATTGCTACGGATTGAGGATGTGATTCGGGTGATTCGGGAATCGGACGAGCCCAAGCCCGAGCTGATGGCGCGGTTTGGGCTGTCAGAGATTCAGACCGACGACATCCTCGATATTCGCTTGCGTCAGTTGGCGCGGCTAGAAGGGGTGAAGCTGGAACGAGAGCGCGATGCCTTGCAGGGCGAATCCCATACCTTGCTGCATTTGCTGGCCGATACCACCGCCCGCACCGCGCTGGTCAGCCAAGAAATCCAAGCCGATGCCGACCGCTTTGGCGATGACCGCCGCAGCGAAGTCCGCAGAGCAGACAAGGCCGTGCTCACCCACGCCGCCCCCGACGAAGCGATGACCGTGGTGCTGTCTCAAAACGGCTGGATTTGGGCACGGGCAGGGCATGGCATCGACACCGGTAATTTGGCGTTTAAAGACGGCGACACCCTTGCCCATGTGGTTGAAACCCGCAGCATTCATCCGCTGGTGGTGCTCGACAGCAAGGGGCGCAGCTATACCCTAGACTGTGCCGACCTGCCCACCAGCAAGGCGGGGGTGCCGCTGACGGCGTTGCTTACCTTACAAGACCAAGCCAGCGTAGTGGCAGTGCTGTCTGCCCCTGCGGCAAGCCGTTGGTTGGTGGCCAGCAGTGGCGGCTATGGCTTTATTGCCACGCTGGGCGATATGGTCAGCCGCGTTAAAGCCGGTAAAGTGTTTTTGACGGTAGAGGCCAACGAAACGGCCTTGCCCCCTGTGGGGTTGTCCGCTGCGGCATCCGAGGCGCAAGTGGTGGTGGCCAACAGTGCCAGTCGGCTGCTGGCGTTTCCGCTGGCTGCCCTCAAAACCATGAACAAGGGGCGTGGGCTGATGTTGATGCAACAAGAAGCCACCGAAGCCGTGGTGGCGATGGGCGTGGTGCAGGGCGACCGTGCGGTGCTGTCCACCGTGTTGCGCGGCGGGCGGGTGGACGAGGTCAAGCAGCCCTTGGCCGAGTTCGCAGGCAAACGCGCCGGACGCGGCAAGCCGACTGCGAAAAAAATGCACATTATTGCGATTCGCTAGAGCAGAAGCCCCGCAGGACGGGCACGCCCCACGGTGCGGTTTTTGCCCTGTGGTTTGCGCCCGTCATGGCTTCCATGCCAAACTTCCCGCTTGTTTTGCCCTGATTGCCACCCCGCTATGAACCGTTTGCCCCGTCACGAAAATATCCTGAAACTCATCCGTGCCAATGGCTTTATGCCGATTGAAGAACTGGCGCGGCGGTTGGATGTCACGCCTCAAACCATCCGCCGCGATATTAACCAGCTCTCCGAAGAAAACCTCCTGCGCCGCTTTCATGGCGGAGCCGCCCTCGGCCCATCGGTGGAGAACGAAGAATACGCCGTGCGCAAGGTGAAGCACCAAACCGAAAAAGCCCGTATTGGTGAGTTGCTGGCCAGCCATATCCCTGATGATGCCTCGTTGTTTATGAATATCGGCACCACGATTGAAGCCGTGGCGCGTGCCCTGTGCGAAACCCACAAACACCTCCGCATTGTCACCAACTGCATCAACGTCGCCACCGTCCTGACGCGGCGGCAAGACTTTGAAATCATCATTACCGGTGGCGTGGTACGGCACAAAGATGGCGGCATTACCGGCGTGGCGACCTTGGACATGATTGAGCAATTTAGGGTGGATTACGCCATTGTCGGCGCGTCTGGCGTGGATTTGGACGGCTGGCTGATGGACTACGATTACCGCGAAGTCCGTGCCGCCCAAGCCATGATGAAAAACGCCCGCCAGCGGTTTTTGGCGGTGGATTCGAGCAAGTTTGGGCGCAATGCCATGATGAAGCTGTGCCACATCGGTGAGGTCAACGATATTTTCACCGACGACTCCCCGCCTGATGACTTGCTCCCGATTTTGGCGGAGAAAAACGTCCGGCTGCATGTGGTGGATAACATCGGGTAAGGCCGCTGCGCCATGCAAACGAAAGTGCCTGTGGTTGGTTTTGCCTGTGACCCCCAGAAACCTAAAAGCCCGCCCAGTGCGGGCTTTTAGGTTTCTGGGTCAAGGTAGGCGTGATTTATTGGATTTTTATGTCATAAATTAGCCCTATTGGTGTGCGCCCGATTTACAATCTGAAAAACAACATTTCGGCAGGGGTATGAATAAAAACGAAGCCTTTGCCCGCGTTCTCATCGACGGGTTGCTGGCCGATCAGGGTTGGAAGATTACCAATCCCAATGCCGTTCGCTATGAAGTGGTGATGGCCGATGGCTCCCGCGCCGATTACGTTCTTTGTGATCGGCATGGGCATTCGCTGGCCGTGGTCGAAGCCAAGCGCGATTCGATCAGTCCTGCCGATGCCGCCGAGCAGGCCAAGGGCTACGCCAAGCAGTTGGGCATTCCCTATGTTTTTCTGGCCAATGGTGCCGACGTGCTGTTCTGGGAATGGGAGCGTGATGCCTACCCGCACTCGGTTAAAACCTTCTTCAAGCAGGACGACCTTGAGCGTCGTTTCGCCAGCCTTAAACTGCGCCGCGATGTGCTCAACGTCCCTATCGACTTGAAGATTGCGGGGCGGGACTACCAGCAAGAGTGCATCCAGATCGCCAGCAAGGAAATCAAGCTGGGCCGACGCAAACTGCTGCTGGAAATGGCCACCGGCACGGGGAAAACCCGCACTGCTGCCGCCCTCATCAAGCGGCTGTTCGAGGCCAATGCCATCACCCGCGTACTGTTCTTGGTGGATCGTATTCCACTGGCCAAGCAAACCGAAGATGCTTTTGCCGAGCATTTGCCCGATTACCCCGCCTATGTGTTGCGGGCTGGTCGCCGCTTTCAGGATGAAAAGCGGATCACCATCACCACGTTGCAAAGCATGATTAACACCTATGGGGATTATTCCTCCGGCTACTTCGACCTGATCATTTCCGACGAGTGCCACCGCAGCATCTATGGCAAGTGGAGCGGCGTGCTGAAATACTTTGACGGCGTGCAAATCGGCCTCACCGCCACGCCCTGCGTCGCGAGTCAGGAAGAACTCGATGGCGCCGCTGGTTCTGGCAACGCGGATGAAGAGGACGGACTATTTATCCGCGACACCTTGCGCTTCTTTGAGGTCGATAAGCCCACCTTCTCCTACAAGCTAAAGGATGCCATTCGGGATGGCGTGCTTGCCCCGTATCAGGTCTATCAAGCCAAGACCGTCAAAACGGCTGCCGAAGGTGGCTTTCCGGTCAAGAAATCCGAACTCGATTGGTCTGCCATGAGCGCCGAAACCCGGGCCGAGTTCGAGTTGCTGTTTGCCGACGCCGCAGAAATCATCATTGACCCCTCCGCCCTTGAACGCCGTTTCACCATCCCCGAACGCAACCGAGCCATTGTGCGTGAGTTCCGCGCAGTGCTGGAAAAGGGCTTTACCGACCATAGGGGTGTTTTGCGGATGCCGCTGATCGGCAAGACCATCGTTTTTGCCGTCAATAAAAAGCACGCCGAAACACTGGCCCAACTGTTCGACACCGAGTTTGCCGACAAGAAGCCAAGCCCCGACATTCGCTTTGCCGATTACGTGGTATCGGGTGCCGGGTCAGACGACTCTTTGGATGCGATGGCGAAAATCCGCCGCTTCAAGAAAGAGCCGTTTCCACAAATTCTCGTCTCCGTGAATATGCTGGACACCGGCTTTGACTGCCCGGAAGTCTGCAATCTGGTTTTTGCCCGCTTCACCCGTTCCGCCATCCTGTATCAGCAAATGCGGGGCCGGGGTACGCGCAAGACCAGCAAGAAGCCGATTTTCACGATGTTCGATTTTGTCGGCGTGTGTGACTACCACGGTGATGAAGACACCCTGGGCGGTGGCGGCGTGATGAAAGAAGCCGCCAAGAAAAAGCATTACGAACCCAAGCGGCTGCTGTCATTGGACATCGACGACCACATTGACCCGACCACCCGCGAATGGATCAGCATCGACGAGAACGGCAACATGCTGTTCCCCGAAGCATCCGAGCAGAAAGCCGCAGCGTTGGGCACCCAGTTCGAGGCATGGCGGCTGGCGCAACCAAGCCTCAATGCCGAACAGGATCGCTGGTTGCGTATTCTCGGCAGCCAGATTCGCGCCAACGCCGACAGCCTTGATGAAGTCATGCCCGAACATTTCGCCTTCTTCCACACGTTTTCCCAAATGGGTGGCCTGAATGAAGCACAGCGGGTGTTTGGCACGGCAGAAGCCCTCCAAGCCCTAATCGACTCGCTTAACGCGGCTTTGTTCAACGACCCAGGTACGAAATCATACGTTGATGACGACTGGCACCCGGCAGCACCGCACTAACAAAAACACCAACAAGAAAGCAAACCAATGCCCTTAACGCCCGACATGCGGCGGTCGATTGACCAGATTCGTGATTACCTTTTCGGCGGTGGCTACCCTGATCCCGTCAGCAATGCCGAGCAACTGTCTTTCCTGTTCTTCTTCTATCTGGTCGAAGGCATCGACACTGAAAACAAACTGAAGTCCAAGGTGCTGAAAACGCCTTACAAAAGCCTGTTTGCTGGCGACTGGACGATCAGGAATCCGCTCAATGCCGAGGCCGAGCAAATGACGATTCCGCGTGACCGGTTTCGCTGGTCTGTCTGGGCCAAGGGTTTGTCGGGCGAGGCACTGGTTCGTTTCCTGCGCGACGAGGTGTTTGCCTTCTTCGCTGAAATGGGCGAAGCAGCCGCCCACAACTTTATGGATGGCGCGCGACTTGCCATCATTGATCCGACTGTTTTGACCCAAGTGGTCAATCTGGTCGATGGCCTGCGCCTCGACGCTTCGGATTCGGACACCAAGGGCGATTTGTTTGAACACGTTTTACGGCAGATTCGGCAGGCCGGCGAGTTGGGTCAGTTCCGCACGCCCCGCCATGTGATCCGCACCATTGTTGAAATTATCGACCCCAAAGTGGGCGAAACCATCTATGACCCGGCAGCGGGCACGGCAGGCTTTCTGGTCGCGGCATACAACCATATCCGACTCGCCAACTCTTCGCCGAGCGCCATTGCCGACGTGGAACTGGATGGCAAGAAACACAAACGAGGTTTGGGCGACAAACTTTCTGCTGCCCAGACATCGGCCCTGCAATCCGCCACCTTCTTCGGCAACGACGTTGATCCGAAAATGGTGCGGCTGGCAACCATGAACCTGACCCTGCGGGGGCTGGCGAATGTGCGCGTGCGTTTGCGCAACGTGCTGACCACCAATCTCGACAACGAGAAGAAGGAGCAACTGGGCTTGCCGGCCGAGGGCTATCACGTTGTGCTGGCCAATCCACCGTTTGCTGGTCGCGTCGATAAGGACCGCGTGGTGGAAGAGGTGAAAGTCGGCACCAGCACGGCCACCGAACTGCTGTTTCTGAAATACATGATGGACAACCTACGCCCCGGTGGCCGCTGTGGTGTCATCGTGCCCGAGGGCGTGCTGTTCGGTTCAACCGGCGCCCACAAGGAACTGCGGCGGCAACTGATCGAGAACAACCGAGTTGAGGCGGTGCTATCGCTGCCCGGTGGTGTATTCCAGCCATATTCCGGGGTGAAGACTTCGGTGCTGTTCTTCCGCAAGGGCGGCAGCACAGAAAACGTGCTGTTCCTGCACGCCGATAACGACGGCTACAAACTTGATGCCAACCACGACAACGCGATTGAAGCCGACGACCTGCCGGGACTTGTTGCGGTGTGCCGTGAAAAAGAGGCCAATCTTGCGACTTGGCGGGTTCGCGATCCTGATGCGGAATGGATGGCGCAATGGTGGTTTGCTGATGCGGCAAGCGTCAGAGCCAATGACTTCAATCTGTCAGCCGGGCGCTACCGGCCTATGAGCCAGTCGGCGGTGGAACACCGTGATCCACGGGTTTTGCTGGACGAACTGGCAGCGATTGAGGCCGAGATTGTTGAGGAAGTGGAAGCGTTGAAGGTCGCGCTGGCGGAGCAGGCTGCATGACGGAATACCTGTTGTCTGACGTTGCGGCTGTTGAGTCTGGGGCGGGGTTTCCTGTGGTGTATCAGGGAGTCCAAGACGCAGCATTCCCTTTCCTCAAAGTAAGCGACATGAATCTTTCAGGAAACGAACGTGCCATCAAACGCTGGAACCACAGCATTTCTGAACAAGTTCGGGGGAAACTTAGAGCAAAGGCATTCCCAGGAGGTAGTCTGATTTTTCCGAAGGTGGGCGCCGCGATTGCGACAAACAAGAAACGGCAACTCACTCGCCCATCTTGCGTTGATAACAATGTGATGGCGATTCTCCCTAAGCCGGAACTGCTTGATCCAGACTTTCTCTATTACTTGTTCCTGACCAAGAATCTGAGTGATTTCGCATCGGACTCAAACCCTCCGTCCATTAGGAAATCGGACGTTGAAAAATGGAAGGTTCGAGTTCCGCCGCTTCCCGAGCAACGCCGCATCGTTGATCTGCTGTCCCGTGCCGAGGGCATCGTTCGCCTGCGGCGGGAGGCCGAGAAGAAAGCCGCTGAACTCATCCCGGCGTTGTTTCTGGATATGTTTGGTGATCCGGGGAGGAATCCGAAGGGGTGGCCGGTGGCAACACTGGGAAGGCATGTAAAAATACCGTCGACAGTCAGAACACCAAACCTTTCTACAGAGTCTGATTTCCTGTGCATGGGGGCGGACTCGATTGAAAGCCTGAGTGGCAAACTTATCTCCATGCCAACTGTGCGTGATGTTCTGCCAAAAAGCGGAAAATATTGGTTTGAGGACGGTGATGTTCTCTATTCAAAAATTCGTCCCTACTTGGCAAAGGCCACGTTGGCGCATACCGGAGGCTATTGCAGTGCTGATATGTATCCGCTGCGTTGCCACCCAACACTTCGGCCAATATTTCTGCTCTCACTTCTTTTAAGCAGCGCATTTACCGAGTATGCGACGGCTGAATCTGTGCGCGTATCAATGCCAAAGCTCAATCGAGAAACACTGTTCAAGTATCCGTTCCCCATGCCTCCTGTTGATCTGCAAGTTGTCTTTTCCGAGCGGGCAGAAGCCATGCAGTCGATTCAGTTGCAGCAATCCACCGCCACCACTAAGGCTCAAGCCACGTTCGAGGCTTTGTTGGCACAAGCATTTTCAAACAATGGGGCCAATGTATGAAACGGCTGAGCAAAAAACAGCGGGAAAAGTTACTCAGGCGCCAACGGACATTGCTTCGCTCCCGTGTTCGGATCAGTCAAAAATCAAATCCCCGTGGAAGCAAGAGCAGAAAAGACCAAACTACTCGACCTGATTCGCTTCGCTTGGCGGCACCGGTTGTTTTCGATATTGAAGACAACAAGAATCGCCGCAGTTTGATCGATTTTTTGGAAGAGTTGCGAGGTCATTTCAAGCATCACCCTGAAAAACGATTGTTGATCGATTTTCAGGGCACGCAACGTTTCGTTGCTGCTGGAACCCTCCTGTTCTACGCCGAACTTTGTCGCCTTATTGATTACAGCCCGACAACGCAGGTTCGGTGTAGCGAGCCTCGAAACGAGCGAGCTAGGCAAGCACTGCAACAGATAGGGGTTTATGGAATCTGCCACCATACCTGTCGAGGCAAACCTACTCACAGGGATGTGGTGCATTGGCGAGTTGCGCGGGGCCACATGGTTGATGCCAGCCAATATGCCGAGACTATCGAGGCTCATGAAGGAAGGTTGGCAGAGCCGCTCGTAAAAGGCATTTACCGTGGATTGGCCGAGGCCATGACTAACGTTTGTCACCACGCGTATATCCGCAGGCGGGAAGATGGTCTCGATCACGACGGCCCCAGTGATTGGTGGGTGTTTTCGCAGGCAAAGGATGGGCATCTCTTCGTTGCACTTTGTGATCTTGGGGCCGGCATTCCGGTCACGCTACCGAAAACGAATCCGAGTATGTTTAGCCGATTGAAGGCAAGAATAGGGGTGAAACCTCTCGACGGAGAATGTATCTCAGCTGCTGTTGAGGACAGCCGTAGCAGAACTGGCAAGCGCGAGCGTGGCAAGGGTCTTGGGGACATCATACGAGCGGTTTCCAGTGCGCCTCGCGGTCGCGCAGTTGTATTCAGCAATCGCGGATGTTATACACTGAATGCTGGGAAAGAATCGTCTGGAAACTACCGGGACAGCATTCTTGGCACGCTCATTTCTTGGAGCGTGCCAATACAGGCAGGATGAAGATGAACACGATAACGATCAATATTGCGAACCAGTTTTCACGGTATCCAGCCGGCCGCTACAAGGATGATGGCCCGTATAGCGGAGAGATTTTCCGCGAAACCCATTTGATTCCTCGACTCAGACAATCGGACACTCGCATTGTCGTTCAACTGGATGGTGCACGCGGTTTGGCATCGTCGTTTCTTGAAGAGGCCTTTGGAGGCTTGATCCGTGCAGGATTAGACCCGAAGGAATTGCGTAATAGGCTTGTTCTTGAAAGCTCAGATGCCTCGCTGATCAATGAGATTGAGGAATATATCAGCGAACAGTCTGGATCGAATCACTGATGGCAGGCGGAGGGGCTACGCCGTGGTGGGTTCATGGGGTAACTTGGCTTAGTGTCGCAGCCGGATGGTACATGGTGCATCGCGCCACCCTGTCCCGCGAACGCAGGAAAGAAAAGCGCGACGCAGCGAAGCAATTCGTGTCTGATTTGCAAGAACTGGAAAAATCGGCAAGGGGGTTTCACGGTGCTGAAAAGCATGACGAATATGCGGCTGCCGAACTTTCCATGCAATGCGATAGGTTGATCAAGGTGTTGCAGCGCACCCCTTTTGACGAACTAAAAATATCGCCGAGCCTCATGACCTCACTGAGACGCGCAATCACATGTGGAAATATTGATCGCACTGCATTTTCCCAGCAGGCAGCAAACAGTTTCATCCAGCGCGACATACGCTGCGCTACAGACGATCTGATCGACGCTGTTGAAACTGCCAAGGCAAGGTTTTGGGCATAGAGTTGGCTCAAACTCTTGCCAAGTGGATATGGTTGAAAAAGCCCACTAAGTCAAATAAAACAATAAGTTAATCAACAAATTTTCTCGGATTTTTGTGTGATGCGATCCGTCGCTTGGTTGTTTTTGAAGTTTGCCAAGTGTAACCAGCCTCCGGCCCAGTGCGCGGCTACGGTACCCCCCAGCAATCCGCTACAAAAACACCCCCAAAGTTGAACAGCCCCCCAGCGCTGGGGGGCTGTTCACCCAACAGTCCTCGGGCAGCTAGACACCGCCCACCGATGGCGCAGCGGCTT
>ERZ724523.65-NODE-65-length-63215-cov-14.348037_pt1 | contig 63215 bp, 49 predicted proteins | sample MGYA00376056_ERZ724523 | MGnify/ENA primary metagenome ERZ724523 (study PRJEB28724, sample SAMN07190888) | wastewater metagenome | isolation source: influent of sewage treatment plant in Hong Hong | place: USA: Christiansburg, Virginia | collected 2016-03-01 ... | reverse complement strand
GCGCAGGCCGAGGCCGCCTTGCTGGGCGCGCCGTGGAATGCCGCCAGCGTGCGCGCCGCCATGGCCGCGCTGGAAGGTGATTTTCAGCCGCTGAGCGACGCCCGCGCCAGCGCCGACTACCGCCGCCATGTCGCCGCGCAACTGCTGTGGCGCTTCTGGCTGGACAGCCAGGGCCAGGCCGGCCACCGGCTGGATGCGCTGGCTCCGATTAGTCTGGAGGGCTGCTGAGATGCGCGCCGACACCCCACCCAAGCCGGTAGGCCATGCCCTGCCGCACGAAAGCGCCGCGCTGCACGTCAGCGGTGCCGCCCAGTATCTGGACGACCAGCCCGAACTGGCCGGCACCCTGCACGCCGCCATCGGCCAGGCCCCGTGTGCGCATGGCCGCCTGCGCGCCTTGCAGCTGGACGCGGTGCGCGCCGCGCCTGGCGTGCGCGCCGTGCTCACCGCAGTGGATATTCCCGGCGACAATAATTGCGGCCCCATCCTGCACGACGACCCGCTGCTGGCGGCGGATGAGGTGCAGTTTTACGGCCAGCCGCTGTTTGTGGTGGCCGCCGACAGCCGCGAGCAGGCGCGCCAGGCGGTGCGGCTGGCGCAGATCGACATCGAGCCCTTGCCGGCGCTGCTGGACATCGACAGCGCGGTGGCCGCCGAATCCTGGGTGCTGCCGCCGTTTGAAATGCGCCGTGGCGAGGTGGACGCCGCCTTTGCCGCCGCGCCGCATCGTTTGTCTGGCCAGGCGCGGGTGGGCGGGCAGGAGCATTTTTATCTGGAAGGGCAGATTTCTTACGCCCAGCCCGGCGATGACGACAGCCTGCATGTGTGGTGCTCCACCCAGCACCCCAGCGAGATGCAGCAGCTGATTGCCCACGCGCTGGGCTGGCGCGCACATCAAATCACCGTCAGCTGTCGGCGCATGGGCGGGGCGTTTGGCGGCAAAGAATCCCAGTCGGCGCAATGGGCCTGCCTGGCGGCGCTGCTGGCGGTGCGCACTGGCCGGCCAGTCAAGCTGCGGCTGGACCGCGACGAGGACATGAGCGCCACCGGCAAGCGCCATGGCTTTCAGTATCAATGGCAGGCGGCGTTTGCCGACGATGGCCGGCTGGCCGGGCTCAAGCTGGAGATGGCCTCGCACTGCGGGTTTTCGGCGGATTTGTCTGGCCCGGTCAACGACCGCGCCATCTGCCATCTGGACAATGCCTATTATCTGGACGCGCTGGCGCTGCGCAGCCTGCGCTGCAAAACCCACACCGTGTCCAACACCGCGTTTCGCGGTTTTGGCGGCCCGCAGGGCATGTTCTTGATCGAAACCGTGCTGGACGACATCGCCCGCCATTTGCAGCTCGACCCGCTGGCGGTGCGTCAGGCCAATTTTTACGACAGCGAGCCGGGCGGCGCGCGCAGCGTCACCCACTACGGCATGCCGGTCACCGACAATATCGCCCCGGCGCTGGTGGCCGAGCTGGCCGCGCGCTGCCAATACGCCCAGCGCCGCCAGGCGATTGCCGAATTTAATGCCGCCAGCCCCACGCTCAAGCGCGGCCTGGCGCTGACTCCGGTGAAATTTGGCATCTCGTTCAACGCCACCCACTTCAACCAGGCCGGCGCGCTGGTGCATGTCTACACCGACGGCACCGTGCTGGCCTCGCACGGCGGCACCGAGATGGGCCAGGGCCTGTACACCAAGATTCGCCAGATCGTCGCGGGTGAATTTGGCCTGCCGCTGGCCGATGTGCGGCTGGCCGCCACCGACACCAGCCGGGTGTCCAACACCTCGGCCACCGCCGCCTCCAGCGGCACCGACCTGAACGGCAAGGCGGCGCAGGCGGCCTGCCAGCAGATCAAGGCGCGGCTGGCGGCGCTGATGGTCGAGCTGGCGGGCGGCGGCAGCGCCGACGCGGTGCTGTTTGCCGACGGCCAGGTGCGGCTGGCGGACTTCAGCCTGCCGTTTGCCGAGCTGGCCATGCGCGCCTACCGGGCGCGGGTGCAGCTGTGGGACAGCGGTTTTTATCGCACCCCGGATATTCACTTTGACCCGGTCAGCAAGCTGGGCCGGCCATTTTATTACTTTGCCTACGGCGCGGCGGCCTGCGAAGTGGCCATCGACACGCTGACCGGCGAAAGCCGGGTGCTGCGCGCCGACCTGCTGCACGATGTGGGGCAATCCATTAACCCGGCGCTGGACATCGGCCAGATCGAGGGCGGCTTTGTGCAGGGCATGGGCTGGCTGACCAGCGAAGAACTGCACTGGCGCGCCGACGGCAAGCTGATGACCCACGCGCCGTCCACCTACAAAATCCCCACCGCAGCGGATGTGCCGGCGGTGTTCAATGTGGCGCTGTACGCCAACGCCAACCGCGAAGACAGCATCCATCGCAGCAAGGCGGTGGGCGAGCCGCCGTTCATGCTGGCGCTGGCGGTGTTTTTTGCCCTGCGCGACGCGGTGGCCGCCGCCCTGCCGGTGGGGGCACCAGTACAGCTGGACGCGCCGGCCACGCCAGAGGCGATTGTGCGCGCGCTGCGCGCCGGGAGCGGCGCATGCGCTGGCTGAACGCGCTGCTGGATGGCCTGGCGGCGGGCGAGCCGATGGTGTGGGTGAGCGTGGCGCGGCTGCATGGCTCCGGCCCGCGCGAAGTGGGTGCCAGCATGGTGGTGGGCGCACACCGCCAGGCCGACACCATTGGCGGCGGCCATCTGGAATGGCAGGCCATCGCCCAGGCGCGCCAGCTGCTCAGCGCCAGCACAGTCCACCCGGCAGCCCGCGTCTGCCGCTACAATCTGGGCGCGCGGCTGGGCCAGTGCTGCGGCGGCGTGGTGTGGCTGCTGTTTGAGGTGATTGCCCCCAGCGCGCTGGCCGACTGGCAGGTGCGCGCCGCCCAGCTAAGCGCCGGCCAGGCGCTGTGGCGTGAACTGAACGCGGGTGAGCCTACCTCACGCTGGCGCTTGGCTGCGCCCACCGAGGCCAGCAGTGCGCTGGACGGCGGCGAGCACGACTGGCGCTGGCGGCAGCGGCTGGCGCGCGCGCCGTTTCCGGTGTGGCTGTTTGGCGCCGGCCATGTCGCCCAGGCGCTGGTGACGCAATTGCGCCTGCTGGCGGCGCAGGTGCGCTGGATCGACCCGCGCGACGACGCCTTTGCCGGGCTGGACCTTGCCGGGGTGGACGCGCGGGTGAACGACGACCCGGCCAGCGAAGTGGCCGAGGCCCCGCCGGGCTGTTTTTATCTGGTGATGAGCCATAGCCACGCGCTGGATTTTGCCCTGTGCGAAGCCATCTTTGCCCGCCGCGACGCGGCGTATTTTGGCCTGATTGGCTCGCACAGCAAACGCGCCAGTTTTGAGCAGCGGCTGCTGGCGCGTGGGCTGGACCCTGCCCGCTTGAATGAGCTGACTTGCCCAATTGGCATTGCCGGCATCACCGACAAACAGCCGGCAGCGATTGCCTTGGCCGTTGCCGCGCAGATGGTGCAGCTGCACAATGCACGCCAATGGCTGAATCAGGCACATCCGCTGATTCAGCCGACTGTTTTTTATCCGGAGTAAGCATGTCGCAGACCCCTCCCCGTCTGACCCTGACCGGGATCAGCAAGCGTTACCCCAGCGTGGTCGCCAATGATGGCGTCAGCCTGTCGGTGGCACCTGGCGAGATCCACGCCATTCTGGGCGAAAATGGCGCGGGCAAAAGCACGCTGATGAAAATCATCTATGGCGCGGTCAAGGCCGACGCTGGCGAAATCCGCTCGAACGGCCAGCCGGTGACCATCGCCAACCCGGCGCAGGCGCGCAAGCTGGGCATTGGCATGGTGTTTCAGCATTTTTCGCTGTTCGAAACCCTGACCGTGGTCGAGAACATCGCCCTGGTGCTGGATGCGCCGTTCGACCCGGCGGCGCTGGCGCTGCGGGTGCGCGAGGTGTCCGAGCGCTACGGCCTGCCGCTGGACCCGCACCGGCTGGTGCACAGCCTGTCGGTGGGCGAGCGCCAGCGGGTGGAAATCGTGCGCTGCCTGCTGCAAGACCCCAAGCTGTTGATCCTGGACGAACCCACCTCGGTGCTCACCCCGCAGGCGGTGCAAAAGCTGTTCGACACCCTGCGCCGGCTGGCCAGCGAGGGCGTGTCGATTGTTTATATCAGCCACAAGCTGCACGAAATCCAAACCCTGTGCGACAGCGCCACCATTCTGCGCGGCGGCAAGGTGACCGGCGAGGCGATTCCGCGTGACGAAACCCCGGCCAGCCTGGCGCGGATGATGATTGGCCGCGAACTGCCGGTGTGCGAAGCGCCGATCTACAGCGGCCCCAGCCGGCCCGTGCTGGAAATCCGCCAGCTCAGCCAGCGCAGCGACGACCCGTTTGGCACCTCGTTAAGCGATGTCTCGCTGACGGTGAATGCCGGAGAAATCGTCGGCATTGCCGGGATTTCTGGCAATGGCCAGGCCGAGCTGCTGGCGGCGCTGTCGGGCGAAGCGCCCAGCGGCAAGACCACCGTCTGGCTGGATGGCGAAGCGATTGGCCATTTGCACCCTGGCCGCCGACGCGCGCGCGGGCTGGCCTTTGTGCCGGAAGAGCGCCTGGGGCGCGGCGCGGTGCCGTCGCAATCGCTGGCGCATAACGCCCTGCTCACCGGCCACCGTCACGGCGGCATGCGCCGTTTTGGCCTGGTCAGCTATGCGCGCGCGCGCCAGTTTGCCCAGGACTGCATCGCCCGCTTTGATGTGCGCTGCGGCGGCCCGCTGGCGGCGGCGCGTTCGCTGTCCGGCGGCAATTTGCAAAAATTCATTGTCGGGCGCGAGATCATGCTCAGCCCGAAAGCCATGATCGTCGCCCAGCCCACCTGGGGGGTGGACGTCGGCGCGGCGGCGTTTTTGCGCCAGACCCTGCTGGATTTGTCCCGCTCGGGCGTGGCGATTCTGGTGATTTCCGAGGAGTTGGAAGAATTGTTTGAAATCAGCGACCGCATTGCCGTGCTGGCCCAGGGCCGGCTGTCGGCGGCCGTGCCCAAGGCCGAGGCCGACGCCGAGTCGGTGGGCCTGCAAATGGCCGGCCTGTTCAACGCGGAGGCCAGCCATGCATCTGCTTGAACCCCGCCCGCAACCCTCGCAACTGATGCGCTGGACCGCGCCGCTGATCGCCATTGTCGCCACCCTGCTGGTGGGCTCGGGGCTGTTTCTGGCGCTGGGCAAAGACCCCGTGCAGTCGTTCAAGGTGTTTTTTGTCGAGCCGCTGGCCAGCAGCTACGGCTGGAGCGAGCTGCTGATCAAGGCCTGCCCGCTGATCCTGATTGCCCAGGGCCTGGCCATTGGCTTTAAGGCACGCATCTACAATATTGGTGCCGAAGGCCAATTGATTGCCGGTGCGCTGGCTGGCGGCGGCATCGCCATCCAGTTTGGCGACAGCGGCGCGGCCTGGGTGCTGCCGGCCATGGTGCTGGCCGGTGCCGTGGGCGGCGCGCTGTGGGGGGCGATTCCTGCCCTGCTCAAAACCCGCTTCAACGCCGAAGAAACCCTCACCACGCTGATGCTGGCTTATGTGGCCAGTTTTCTGCTGTCGTATATGGTCAACGGCCCGTGGCGCGACCCGGAGGGGATGAATTTTCCGCAATCGGTGATGTTTGCCGATGGCGCGCTGTTCCCCATCCTGCTGGAAGGCTCGCGGGTGAATGGCTCGGTGTTCATCACCCTGTTTGCCGTGCTGGGCTTCTGGCTGTTCAACGCCAAGAGCTTTTTGGCCTACCAGCTGGAAGTGGGCGGCCAGGCCCCGGCGGCGGCGCGCTATGCCGGGTTTTCTGCCCAGCGCACGGTGTGGTTCAGCCTGGTGCTCTCCGGCCTCACCGCCGGCCTGGCCGGCGTGGGCGAAGTGGCCGGCCCGGTGGGCCAGCTTAACCTGAACATCTCGCCCGGCTACGGCTTTGCCGCCATCATCGTCGCTTATCTGGGCCGCCTGCACGCGCTGGGCATCGTGCTGGCCGGCGCACTGATGGCGCTGATCTACCTGGGCGGCGAAGCCGCACAAGTGGCGCTGCAACTGCCGGCGGCAATTACCGGGATTTTTCAGGGCATGCTGCTGTTCTTCCTGCTCGGCGCCGATGCCTTTATTGACAACCGCCTGCGTCGGCGCAAGTAAGCGCGGCGCACTGCCCGTGACCATTGTCACCGACAGACTGAACTGAAACCGTTTTACCCGGCTGCACGCAGCAGCCGGACACAGACGCGCGCCGCCCGCTGGATGCGGCGCGCCAGGAGATGCAAGCATGATGGATTCCATGGTTCCGGTGCTGGCCGGCACGTTGGCGGCGGCCACGCCGCTGATTTTTGCCGGGCTGGGCGAGCTGGTGGCCGAGCGCAGCGGGGTGATCAACCTTGGCGTGGAAGGCATGATTTTGATTGGCGCGATTGCCGGCTTTGCCGCCGCCGCCGAAACCGGGCTGGGCCCGGCCGCTGGCCTGCCGGCTGGCGCGCTGGCCGGCATGGGCGCGGCGCTGGTGTTTGCCGTGTTTGCGCTGTCGCTGGCCGCCAACCAGGCCGCCTGTGGGCTGGCGCTGACCATTTTTGGCATTGGCTTGTCGGCGTTTATTGGCCAGCACTATGTCAGCTACAGCCTGCCGGGGCTCAAGCCGCTGTCGATTCCGCTGTTGTCGGATATCCCGGTGATTGGCCCGGTGCTGTTTCACCAAGACGCCGTGGTGTATCTGTCGCTGGCGGCGTTTGCCCTGGTGGCGTGGACCCTGGCGAAAACCCGGCTGGGCCTGCTGCTGAAAGCGGTGGGCGAATCGCCCGAGGCGGCGCACGCCATCGGTTATCCGGTGCTGGCCATCCGCTATGGCGCGGTGCTGTTTGGCGGGGCGATGGCCGGGCTGGGTGGGGCCTATCTGTCCACTGTGTACACCCCGCTGTGGGTGCAGAACATGAGCGCCGGGCGCGGCTGGATTGCCGTGGCGCTGGTGGTGTTTGCCGCCTGGAAGCCGGGCCGCCTGCTGCTGGGGGCGTATTTGTTTGGCGCGGTGACCATTCTGCAATTCCACGCCCAGGGCCTGGGCATTGCCCTGCCCGTGCAACTGCTGGCGGCGCTGCCCTACCTGGCCACCATTGTGGTGCTGGTGCTGATCTCGCGCGACCGCCGCTTGTTGCAACTGAACCTGCCAGCGTCGCTGGGCAAGCCCTACCTGCCCTGACCTGAACCGGAACACGAGGCCATCATGCCCACTGTATTGCTCAAGCACGCCGACCTGCTGGTGACCCTGGACGCCAACCGGCGGGAAATCCCCGACGGCGGGGTGTTTATCCGCGATGGCGTGATCGAAGCGGTTGGCCCCAGTGCCGAGCTGCCGCAGCACGCCGACCGGGTGCTGTCGATGGCCGGCTGCGTGGTCATCCCCGGTCTGATCAACACCCACCATCATATGTACCAGAGCCTGACCCGGGCCCTGCCCGGTGCGCAGGATGCCGAGCTGTTTGCCTGGCTGCGCCGGCTGTACCCGATCTGGGCCGGGTTGACGCCGGAGATGGTGCAGGTGTCCACGCAAACGGCGATGGCCGAGCTGATGTTGTCTGGCTGCACCACCAGCAGCGACCATCTGTACCTGTATCCCAATGGCTGCCGGCTGGACCACAGCATCGAAGCCGCCGCCGGCATTGGCATGCGCTTTCATGCTGCGCGCGGGGCGATGAGCGTGGGCGAAAGCCAGGGTGGCCTGCCGCCAGACCGGCTGGTGGAACGCGAAGCCGACATTCTGGCCGACAGCCAGCGGCTGATTGAAACCTGGCACAACCCGGCGCGCCACGCCATGCTGCGGGTGGCGCTGGCACCGTGCTCGCCGTTTTCGGTCAGCCGCGAGCTGATGCGCGATGCCGCCCAGCTGGCGCGCAGCCACGGCGTATCGCTGCACACCCATCTGGCAGAAAACGACAACGACATTGCCTACAGCCGCGAGAAATTTGGCATGACCCCCGCCGAATACGCCGAATCGCTGGGCTGGGTGGGGCCGGATGTGTGGCACGCCCACTGCGTGAAGCTGGACGCCGCCGGCATTGCCCTGTTTGCCCGCACTGGCACTGGCGTGGCGCACTGCCCGTGCTCGAATATGCGCTTGGCCTCGGGCATTGCGCCGATTCCGGCCATGCGTGAGGCTGGTGTGGCGGTGGGCCTGGGCGTGGATGGCTGCGCCTCCAACGACGCCGGCCACCTGCTGGGCGAAGCGCGCCAGGCCATGCTGCTGGCGCGGGTGGGCCACGGCCCGGCGGCGATGAGTGCGCGCCAGGCACTGGAACTGGCCACGCTGGGCGGGGCCCAGGTGCTCAACCGTGACGACATCGGCGCGCTGGCCCCCGGCATGAGCGCCGACCTGGCCGCCTTTGCCGTGGACACCCTGGAACTGGCCGGCGGTGCCGTACACGACGCGCTGGCCGCGCTGGTGTTCTGCACCCCGCCGCGCGCCCGCCATGTACTGATCAATGGCCGGCAAGTGGTAGAAGACGGCGAGCTGCTCACCGTTGACCTGCCGGCGCTGGTGGCGCGGCACAACCGGCTGGCCAGACAGCTGGTAAACGGCGACTGACGCCAGGGCTTTCCACCCGCCCGACGGTACCCTCCCTATTTTCGGCCCGCGCGCCCTGCGCGCGGCGGGTTGGCGCGTGCGCGCTGACCCGATCACCCGTCAACCGATTGCGAGACTCCATGACCTCTGCCCCCGCCACCCAGCTGATTCGCGGCCACATCCTGCACTTTTTGGCCGACCCCGGCGAACATGACGCCGCCGACAGCTACCAAAGCCTGCCCGACGGCGCGCTGTGGATTGTCGATGGCCGCGTGGCCGACCTTGGCCCCTGGCCCGAGCTGCGCGCACGGCGCACGCCCGACGAGCTGGCCAGCGCCGAATGCTTTGACTACGGCGACCACCTGGTGCTGCCCGGCCTGGTGGACACCCACTGCCATTATCCGCAATCCGGGGTGATCGCCTCGTTTGGCCGCCAACTGCTGGACTGGCTGAACGACTACACCTTTCCCGCCGAAGCCGCCTTTGCCGACCCGCGCGTGGCCGAAGCCGCTGCCGAATATTTTGTCGAACGCCTGCTGGCGCACGGCACCACCACGGCATCGGTGTTCGCCACCGTCCACCCGCAATCGGTAGACGCCTTTATGGCCGCCGCCGAACGCCGCCAGCTGCGCATGCTGTGCGGCAAAGTAATGATGGACCGCCACGCCCCGCCGGAACTGTGCGACGACGTGGCCTCCGCCGAGCGCGACAGCCTGGCGCTGATCGAGCGCTGGCACCGCCGTGGCCGGCTGCGCTACAGCCTGACCCCACGCTTTGCCCCCACCTCCACCCCCGAGCAACTGGCGCTGGCCGGCGCGCTCTACCGCAGCCAACCCGACCTGCACGTGCAATCCCACCTGGCGGAAAACCCCGACGAAATCGCCTGGGTGGGCCAGCTATTCCCGCAGCGCCGCGACTACCTGGACGTCTACGCCCACTACGGCCTGCTCGGCCCACGCACCATCTACGGCCACTGCATCCACCTCGCCCCAGAGGAAATCCGCGACATGGCGCACACCGGCACCGCCGCCGCCTTCTGCCCCACCTCCAACCTGTTTCTGGGCAGCGGCCTGTTCAACCACGCCGCCGCACTGGACGCCGGCATCCGCGTCGGCCTGGCCACCGACGTGGGCGGCGGCACCTCGTTCAGCCTGATCCGCACCCTGGGCGAAGCCTATAAAGTCTCGCAAATGCTCGGCCGCCCGCTGCCGCCACTGCGCGCCTGGTGGCTGGCCACCCTGGCCGGCGCCCGTGCGCTTTATCTGGATGAACACATCGGCAACTTCCTGCCCGGCAAAGAAGCCGATTGCGTGGTGTTGAACCCGACGGCAACCCCGGAACTGGCGTATCGGTTGCAATATGGCGGGAGCTTGAGCGAGCGGCTGTTTGCGCTGATGGTGCTGGGGGATGAGAGATGTGTGGTGGCGACGCATGTGTTGGGGAGGGTGAGACAGATCAAATAAATATAATTGCATTTTATAGATCAAAGAATTATTATAAGCAATGCGCATTCATTCACGCAACAAAATCTTACAAAGACACCAATTAATTAAAGTAAAATCCAACAAAATCACAAACCCGGATTTCTGCCAGCAGAAAAATGACAACTTGCCTTCCAAAATAACCTTAACCATTCCAAACTAAGGAGTGCCACCAATGAATAACGAAGATAGCATGAGATTTTTTGAAGAAAATTATAAAGTAATAGCAAGAGGAAATTTTTCCCGTGGAGAAAAACATTTGATCTCTACAGGAAAATCAAGAATCTGTCGGTTCTGCTGCGAAAGCGAACCCAAGACAACATTTAAAAATGAATCGCATGCAATTCCAGAGTGTCTTGGAAACCATCAACTAATTCTTCTTGATGAATGTGATGCATGTAACAAATACTTTTCCGAAAACTTAGAAGATCACCTTGACAAATACACAAAACCATATCGAATAGCAGGCCAAATTATGGGCAAAAGAGGCATTCCTAGCTACAAAAGTAAAAATAAGAAAAATCGAATTGACTTCGATGGTACGCCTACTGTAAAAGCAGAGGCTGGCGAAAATTTTTTTACTGTAGACCATGAGACAAGAACGATAACAATAAATTTCCATCAAGAACCCCACATTCCATTGGCAGTTTATAAATCTTTAGTAAAAATTGCCATATCTGTTATAGAAGATGAGAATGAATTAACTGCTTTTGCACTCACAAGTTACTGGCTCTTACATGCAAGAGGCAGTCATTCCATTATTAGTCCTGCGATTTTAATGGAGACATTTATTCCTGGCCCTAGACCAATAGAAGGGGTATCTTTCACACTATTCCGTAAAAAAGCAGAAGAATTAAACGTGCCTTATGCTATTTTTGTGATTGGATTTGGAAATATCGTATTTCAGATTATAGTACCCTCTATGCATGACATGAAAAAAAGCATTACTTTAGAAATGCCTTTTATGCCAATTGGCACTTTATTTGATGAATCAAAATATGGCAGCCCAAAGCAGCGATACAGGGATGTTTCTGGAGCAGAAAAAACCAGCAGTGACTTTCCAATTACTTTTAACTTCGACCAAATGATAAAAATCAGCCAAAAAAATTTTGAGGAACAGTAAGCAGCCAGGGCCTCAGAACTCGGATGACATACAGCAGAAAAATAGAAGGTTTGCACAAAATTTAAGCAGCGCCTATGGTGCAGACAGCCCAAGAAACGGCGCTGCCGCTCAAAACCATCTTGGCTTATTTCGATATCGCAAAAAAGGAGAGCTTCATCCCGCTTGACAGATGCTTTTTGGGTGCCTTTCTGCCTAAAATTTGTGCAAAACGGCCTGTTTTTACAATATCCATTCCGAGCGCGGAGGCCCTGGTGCTGGATGTGGGATTTGGCGAGGATGCCAGTACGGTGCGCAAGGATTACGCGCCGCAGAACCTGTCGTTATTGAAAAAGATGGTGCTGAATTTGGTGCGGCCAGTCCCAATGGGGAAAAACGGCAAGATGAGCTTGCGCATGAAGCGCAAGGCTACCGCATGGTCGGATGAAGAACGTGTCCGGGTGCTTGGCCTCGAGCCCATATGACTTCCGAGTGCGGAGGCCCTGCCACCACAACGCCCTCAGTTGCGTGCATGATGATATTTTTGATTTTGGCTACTGAGACATGCGCCACGCCATATCGGCGAAAAAAACCACAAAGTCATAATACTTGTCGCCGGATAGAAACAAAACAACACCCACAGCAGTTTCTCATCACCGCAGGTCAAATGCGGCAAGTCCAAGGCCGAGTCAAAGCGGCGTTTCACCATGCCATGGCGCGGCCGCAGACCGCACACGTCGTGCGGCCAGGCCACGCCGCCAGGCGGGTTTGGTGAGCGGCACTTATCCACAGCCCCTCCCACGCCGCCCAACTTATCCCCAGCTCAGTGCGGCGCATTCGGGTTCCGATGCGCCCACCCCGTCAACCGCCGCTCCACCAGCGCAAACAACTCATACATCACCACCCCCATCACCCCGATCACCATCAGGCCGGCGAACACCAGCGGCATGTTCATCGACGAGCTGGCCGACATCATCAGGTAGCCGATGCCCAGGTTGGAGGCCACGGTTTCGGAGATCACCGAGCCGACAAAGGCCAGGGTGATGGCCACTTTCAGCGAGGCGAAGAAATACGGCAGCGAGCGCGGCAGGCCCACTTTGAACAGGATGTCCAGCCGGCGGGCACCCAGTGAGCGCAGCACGTCTTCCAGCTCGGGTTCCAGCGTGGCCAGGCCGGTGGCGACGTTGACCACCACCGGAAAAAACGAAATCAAAAACGCGGTGAGGATGGCCGGCACGGTGCCGATGCCAAACCACACCACCAGCACCGGCACAAAAGCCACTTTCGGGATGCTGTTAAAGCCCACCAGCAGCGGGTAGCAGGCTTTGTACACCAGCGGCGAAGCCCCCACTGCCAGGCCCAGCGCCAGGCCAACGGCCACCGCCAGGCTAAAGCCGGCCAGGGTGGTGAGCAGGGTTTGCGTGGCGTGCTGCATGATGGCCCCGGCGTACTCGTGGCCGCTGGCCCATACCGCGCTGGGGGCGGGCAGCAGGTAGTCGGGCAGTTTGAAACCGATGCAGATCAGCTCCCACAGCACAAACAGCAAGGTGGTCAGCGCCCAGGGCGCGAGCTTGACCAGGGTGGAGGATTTCATGCTCATGAACAAAACATCCTTGTGTGGCGCTCAGTGGCGCTGTTGGCCGATATGCTCGCGCAGGGCGTGTACATGCTGGGCAAAGGCATCGGTGTAGGTCAGGTCAAGGTCGCGCGGGCGCGGCAGGTCGATGGGCTGGCGCAGCAGCACGCGGCCTGGTCGGGCGCTCATCACATACACGGTGTCGGCCAGAAACACCGCTTCGCGCAGGTCGTGGGTGACCAGAATCACGGTGAAGGGTTTTTCCTGCCACAGGTCGCGCAACATGCACCACAGCTCTTCGCGGGTGAAGGCGTCCAGCGCGCCAAACGGCTCGTCCAGCATCAACAGGCGCGGCTGGTGAATCAGCGCCCGGCAGATCGAGGCGCGCTGTTGCATGCCGCCAGACAATTCCCACGGATATTTGTCGGCATAGCCATCCAGCCCCACCCGCGCCAGCAGCGCGCGCGCCTGTGCTTCGTACTGGGCGCGCTGTTTGCGCAGCAGGCGGCGATGCGGCTCGACGATTTCCAGCGGCAGCATCACATTGTCCAGCGTGGTGCGCCACGGCAGCAGGTTGGATGCCTGAAACGCCATGCCGACAATTTTCAGCGGGCCGCTGACTTCGCGGTCATCGACAAACACATAGCCGTTGCTGGGCGGGCGCAGGCCCGACGCCAGCTTCATCAGCGTGGACTTGCCGCAGCCGGACGGGCCGACCACGGCCACAAATTCGCCTTCGGCAATCGACAGGTTGACCCCTTCAATGGCCGGCGCGCCGCCTGCGGCATACGCCAGGCTGACCTCTTCAAACCGCACAAACGACATGCCGATTCCCCTTATTTCACCATCCGCTCGGCACGCGCCGGCAGGAAGGCTGGGTTGAACAGTTCGGCAGCAGCCGGCACGCGGCTCAGGCCGTAGGCGTCGGCGGTTTCCGCCAGCGAGCGCTGCATGCGCTCGGCGGTGACCGCGCCCAGGCCATTGGCGCGCACTTCGGCGGTCAGCACGCTGTGGTCCAGCGCCAGTTTCAGCCGGCGGGTTTCCAGCGCCACATTGATCAACGGGTCACGCTCTTTCACATAGGCAATGGCGGCAGCCGGGTTGGCCAGGGTGTCTTTCAGTGCGCGGTTAAAGCCGCGCAGCACCGCGCTGACCGCCTTGGGGTTGTCGGCCAGCAGCTTGGGGCTGGCGATGATGGCGTTGCCGTACAGCTCCACGCCGTGATCCGGGTATTTCAGCGCGACGATGTCTTCTGGCTTCACCCCGCGCGCTTCCAGATTGAGCACGCTGGTGAAATAAAAGCCGGTGATGCCATCCACATCGCCACGCGCCAGCAGGGTTTCCCGCAGCGCCGGTTCCACGGTTTGCCATTTGACGCTGGCCGGGTCCAGCTTGTTGGATTTGGCAAACGCCGGCCAGGCCTTGCGCCCGGCGTCGAACACCGGCGCGGCCAGGGTTTTGCCCACCAGGTCAGCCGGCTTGCTGATGCCGGTTTTTTTCAGGGTCAGCACCGCTGCCGGGGTGGCGTTGTACACCATATACACCGCCTGGATTTTCGAGCCGGGGGTTTTTGCGTCGTATTCCACCAGGGCGTTAAAGTCGGCAAAACCCATGTCGTAAGCGCCGGTGGCCACGCGGGTGACGGCACCCGCCGAGCCCGAGCCGGAATCAATCTCCACGTCTACGCCTTCGGCCTGAAAATACCCTTTGGCCTTGGCCAGTAAAAACGGTGCCGACGGGCCTTCAAATCGCCAGTCCAGGGTGAATTTTACCTTGGGCAAAGGGTCGGCCAGGCTGGGGGCGGCAATCAGCGCCAGGCTGGCAGCCAGAAACCAACGGCGGCAGACATTCAGACGGGTGAGCATGGAAATCTCCAGAAGGGTGCGGAAAGTCCTTGCTGGTGCAAGTGGTGTGCCAGTGGCTATGATACTGTTTTGATTGAATAAAATTGGCCATTGCATTCATTTGTCAATTTTTAGGCTTGAATTGGCCGGTAAATGGCCGGGGTATGCATTAAAACTGTGCCTTGCCATGGTGCATAGGTGGTTTTTTTGCGCCATTCGGGTGCGTTAATTCGGGGTATTTTAAATCAGGCAGGCTGGGTATATTCAATTGCCGATACTGACAGGATTATCTGGTTTTGCTTATGCCGGCTATATCTGCGCCTGGGCAGAAAATCCGGTTAAATGCGTCACATCGACCGCATGTTGCCGCGCAGCATGGTGTGCCGAGCACACATTGCCCACCCCATCACGGCAGCGCCTTCTGTCTGCCTTACCAGGAGAATTCCATCATGGCTTTCCGTTCTGCCCCATTGCTTGCCTTGTCCCTGCTGACTGCTGCTTCGTCTGCCCTGGCCGCTGACTGGAGCGATACGTCGATTGGCTATCGCTACGGCAAGCAGTTTGCCGAGCCGTTCAACCAGAAAGACATCAGCAAAAGCATCATCAACCTGACCCACGCCAGCGGCTATGCGTATGGCAGCAACTTCTTCAACGCCGACCTGCTGCTGGCCGACAAAAACGACCCGGCCAGCGTCGGTTCCAACACCGGCTCGCAAGAAGTGTATGTGGTGTACCGCCACACCCTGGACCTGGGCAAGGTGACGGGCGCTAACCTGAAATTCGGCCCGGTGCGCGGCCTGGGCTTGACCGCTGGCTTTGACATCAACACCAAGGACGACGCCGGCTATAACTCGAAAAAACGCATGTGGGTGGCTGGCCCGACGGTGATGTTTGACGTGCCGGGCTTTTTGAACATGAGCCTGCTGCAGCTGTGGGAAAGCAACGCGCCGTACAATGGCTATAGCAAGACCAGTGTCGAGCGCTACAGCTACGATGCCCACCCGATGCTGAACCTGGCCTGGGGCATTCCGTTCTCCATTGGTTCGCTGCCGCTGTCGTTTGAAGGCTACGCCAACTTTATCGCCGCCAAGGGCAAAAACGAATTTGGCGTGGGCACCAAACCCGAAACCAATATCGACATGATGCTGATGTACGACCTCAGCCCGCTGGTCAATGCCCAGAAAAAAACCTTCCGCGTTGGCCTGGAATACCAATACTGGCGCAATAAATTTGGCAACGACCACAAGGGTGCCGCTGGCAAGGGCGCATTTGCCAAAACCCCGATGATCCGGGCGGAATACCACTTCTGAGCCAATAGGAGCTTCCCTTGAGATGCTGCCTCATCAAACGGGCTATCTCAAGGGAGTTTTTCTTACAAGAACTCGTTTCTGTCTGTGTGTATCCTATTCGCTAGCCGAGTATGCACGTTCTGCCATTCTGTAGATAAAGGATTAAACGGAGCTGTGTGAAAGTTGCCTGCTAAGCCTGTAAGCAGCAATGTGTGAGGGTTGGCATCACGAATATGTGCTACTTCTGCTCGCTCAGCCGCAATTCGTCCACGCTTATCCACGTTAGGAAGGAAATCCGTCCAGCAAAGCTTGATTTCATAACCAGGGCTTAATAATGCATGGGCCATGCAATACTGAATGTGACGCACTGGATGTTTTTCTATGCAGACAGAATTAGCACCACAGTACAAGAGTAGCAAGCGTCGAATCATCCCACAGTATTGCCCCATTCTTCTTGTCAAATTGACTGTTTCGCCAACGTAGGCATACTTTAGAGATTTGCCATCATATATGAAAAATCGGTAAAGAGCTGGGTTGTCTGGTAGCCCATTCAAGCTCTCGGGAAGTTTCTCGCTTGCAGTATATGCTCCTGCACATTTACGCGCTTCAGGATAGTCCCAGCGGAAAAGCAAAGGATTGGGAGGGAGATCTAAGATAAAATTTTTTTGTTTCATGAGTATCTGTATGTTCTTTCTAGTTGGAGCTAAGATAAGGTAACTTAAAAACTCTATCTTGCCAAGTCTTGGCTCAACTGCATGAATGAACATCAGTTCATATTGAAGAAAAAACTCTTGGCGAGACTGACTGGGAGCTTGCTCTGCCTTCGACAAAGTTGTTTGGTATATATGTATGGAAAAACAGTGGCTTATGTTTACGCGATGGCATGTGGAAGGGCATTATAGGTGTAGGTAATCGGGAGATGGGTCTGCACGTGTGGTAGGCATGGTTGTCTCTGCTATGGCGGGAAGTAAAAGCCGATTAGAATGGAGTTTCCCGGCGGGCTCAATTGAGTTTTTTGCCCTTATCCATGAGGTTTGATCATGTCAGTCAGCCTGTCGAAAATCCCGTCCATCGACCTGTTGCGCGGCTTTGTTGCCGTGGGGCGGCGCATGAGCATTACCCAGGCCGCCACCGATCTGTTTCTCACCCAGTCGGCGGTCAGCCGGCAAATTCATGGCTTGGAAACTGCGCTGGGGGTCAAGCTGTTTGACCGCGTGCATCGGGCCATCCGCTTTACGCCGGAAGGCGAGCGGCTGTTTCTGGTGGCCGACAGCGTGATGCAGCAATTGCAGGACGCCATCGGCGCGCTGGAAGACCGCCAGCGCCAGCGGCCCGTCACACTGACGGCCAGTGTGGGGTTTGTCGGTTTGTGGCTGCTGCCGCGTCTGGGGCGTTTTCAGCAATTGCACCCCGAAGTAGAAGTGCGCCTGTCCGCCAGCAACCAGATCATCGACCTGCGCAAGGAAGGGCTGGACATCGCCATCCGCTACTGCCCGCAAGCCAGTCTGCCCGCCGGGGCCATCCGGCTGTTTGGCGAAAGCATTTTTCCGGTGGCGCACCCCAGCCTGGGGCTGAGCGCGCTGGATACGCCGGCCTTGATTGCCGAATCGACCCTGCTGGAATTTGAAGGCGACCCCTCACCCTGCTGGCAATGGTTTCGCTGGCTGGAAGCCCAGGGCTGGGCCGGCGTCAGGCCCAAGGGCATTGTGCGTTTCAATCTGTACGATCAAGTGATTCACGCTGCCGTGGCCGGGCAGGGCATTGCGCTGGGGCGCGGCCAGCTGATCAAGCCCATGCTGGACGATGGCCGGCTGATGGCACTGAGCACCCCGCAGCCAGGGCCGGCATCGAGCAAGGTGTATTGTCTGATTGAGCGGGACGATGCGCCCACCCGGCAGGCGCAGGCACTGAGAGACTGGATTTGCGCCGAAGCGCGGGTGACTGACACCTGGCCCGAGGGCTGAGTGACGGGGGGCGACAGGTCAATGGGGCGGCAGGTTTGCGGGCGTTTTGCTGGCCACCCTATGCCGTCCTGCCCCTGCATGCATCCGGGCGGGCTAAAATGGCCGGCCTTATCCCCCCTGATGGAGTTGGCCATGCGCCCTGAATCTGTCAAAACCTGGCTGCAAGCCCTGCAGGCCAGGATTGTTACCCAACTTGAAGCGGTTGATGGCCAGGCCTTTCGCCGCGATGGCTGGACCCGTCCGCACGGCGGCGGTGGGCTGTCCTGTGTGATCGAAGAAGGCGGTGTATTCGAGCGTGGCGGGGTGAATTTCTCGCACGTCACCGGCCCGTCGCTGCCGCCCTCGGCCACCGCCGCCCGCCCCGAGCTGGCTGGCCGTGCTTTTGAGGCCATGGGCGTGTCGCTGGTATTGCACCCGCGCAACCCCCATGTGCCGACGGTGCATATGAATGTGCGCTATTTTGTCGCCACTGCCGAAGGCCAGGCACCGGTGTGGTGGTTTGGCGGCGGTATGGATCTCACTCCCTACTACGGCAATGCCGACGACGCCGTGCATTTTCATCGCACCTGCCAGCAGGCGCTGCAGCCATTTGGCGAGCACTATCATCCGCAGTTCAAAGCCTGGTGCGACCGCTATTTTTTCCTCAAGCACCGCAACGAACCGCGTGGCGTGGGCGGGATTTTCTTTGACGACCTCAACGAAGGCGGCTTTGACCACTGCTTTGCCCTGACCCAGTCGGTGGGGGAACACTTCGTCAACGCCTACCTGCCCATCGTCGAACACCAGCGCGGCCAGACCTACAGCGAGCAGCAGCGCGACTGGCAAGCTTACCGCCGTGGCCGTTATGTCGAGTTCAATCTGGTGTTTGACCGCGGCACCCTGTTTGGCCTGCAATCCGGCGGGCGTACCGAATCCATCCTGATGTCGATGCCGCCCATCGTCAAATGGCGCTACGACTGGCAGCCAGAAGCCGGCAGCGTGGAAGCGCAGCTGATGAGCGAGTTTCTGATTGGGCGGGACTGGGTGTAGTACGGCGCTGCGCGCCTTAACTGCGCCACGCGGGGTATCTGGTGCTATCCGCTGCGCCTGTTGGCGTCGGGGTGTTTGTCTGCGTTCCCTATTGCCCAGCGTGGTCTCGCCTGTAGGGCCACCGCCTCAGGCTAACTCAGCAATCTCGATTAAATTGAAATCCGGGTCGCGCACATACACCGAGCGGATTTTTTGTGTTGCACCGGTGCGCATGACTGGCCCTTCTTCAATGGGCCAGTTGTGTTCTTTCAGCCGCTGGATCACCGAGGTGAGCGGAATGGTGGCAATGAAGCACAGATCGAGTGCGCCGGGCACCGGCAAGTGCGCCTTGGGTTCGAATTCGGCACCTTGTACATGCAGGTTGATCTTCTGCTGGCCAAATGTGAAGGCCTGGCGCGAGACTGGCGGCGTGCCGCCAACAAAGGTTTCCAGTTGCATGCCAAGGACGCGGGTGTAGAAGTCGATGCAGGCTTCGCGGCGCGCGGTGGTGAGCACAAGATGGTCCAGGTGGTCGATCATGGGAGGGCTTTCGTGGTGTCGTGATGGAAATGCCAGTCATACTGGCCCATGATTCGTCTGAGTTTCTGCTGGTGCTACCCAGCCAGCCCGTGTGCAGGGGGTGACAGCCTGCCTGCCGCCGTGTGCTGAAGTCAGTCGATGGGCTTCCATTTTGCCAACGATCTATCGTGCTGGATATGCCAGGGTGCGGGTGCGTGGCCCCACTGCCGACGGATGCCGGCTGTGCGGTTTTTCCCCATCCCGCCCCGGTCATAATCCGCCACCTTCTGCCTGCGTCTCTGCCCCGCCCGAGCGCGCGCGTCCGCCTTTAGCCGATAGTGGCTTCCCGTGCAGCCAGTTTTGCGGCGGCTTTGTATAAAATTTGCCTACACCCGCCCGCTGTGCGCAACGCCGCTGTGGGTGGTTTGTGACGGTTTGCGTCGCGTTGACGAACAAATTTGCCGCGTTTTTGTACGATCCTGTCCCCTCTGCGCACGGCTCATGCCAATGGGCTGTTTAAAATATTGTGTAAGTGCATGATTCTGCTTTAATAATGCGTCGCACAAATTCCATTTGCCCGAGGGGGGGTGAAGTCTTACAATCGAAACATTTTCTTTATCAGTTCTGTAGGCAACGAAGCATGGAAAGACAGCAGTGGTTGCAGGGCACGCTCTACCGCCCAGACTTTGAACAGGACAGCTGCGGCTTTGGTCTGATCGCCCACATGGACGACAAACCGAGCCACTGGCTGGTTAAAACCGCAATCAGCTCCCTGGCGCAGCTGACCCATCGTGGGGCCGTGGCCGCCGATGGCAAGTCAGGGGACGGTTGCGGCCTGTTGTTCCGCAAGCCAGATGGCTTTCTGCGCGAAGTGGCGGCTGAGGCCGGCATCGCCCTGAAGTCGGTATATGCGGCGGGCCTGGTATTTTCCAATCCTCAGGATGGCGAACGCAGCTCGCTGGTGCGCCTGACTGAAGCGCTGACCGCCCAGGGGCTGGAAGTGGCGGGCTACCGCGAGGTGCCGACCGATGTGTCGGCCTGCGGCGAGTACGCGCTGAAAACCCTGCCGGCCATCCGCCAGGTGTTCGTCAACTGTCCGTTCGGCATGGACGAGCTGCGCTTCCAGCGTGGCCTGTACATGGGCCGGCGCATGGCCGAAAAAGCCAACGTTGACGATCCGTTTTTCTATATTCCCACGCTGTCGCCGTTTACCCTGTCGTACAAGGGCCTGGTGACGCCGGATAACCTGCCGGTGTTCTTCAAGGACCTGCAGGACGAACGCTTCGAATCCAGCCTGGCGGTGTTCCATCAGCGCTTCTCCACCAACACCTGGCCGCAATGGAAGCTGGCGCAGCCGTTCCGTTTTGTGGCGCACAACGGTGAAATCAACACCGTGCAGGGCAACCGCAACTGGTCGCGCGCGCGCGAACAGATCATGCAGTCCGAACTGCTGGACATGGACGCCGTGCGGCCAATCGTGCAGACCAATGGCTCGGATTCGATGAGCCTGGACAATATGCTCGAAGGCCTGCTGATGGGCGGCATTCCGCTGTTCCGCGCGCTGCGCATGCTGGTGCCGCCGGCCTGGCAGAACGTGGACAGCACCGACAAGGACCTGCGCGCCTTCTACGAATACAACTCGATGCACATGGAGCCGTGGGACGGCCCGGCGGGCATCGTGCTGACCGATGGCCGCTACGCGGGTTGCCTGCTGGACCGCAACGGCCTGCGCCCGGCGCGCTATGTGGTCACCAAAGACCGCATTCTGACCATTTCGTCAGAAGTGGGCGTGTGGGACTACAAGCCGGAAGACGTGGTGAAAAAGGGCCGGGTCAAGCCGGGCCAGATTGTCGCGGTTGACCTGCACAATGGCGAACTGCTGCTGCCAGAGGCCATTGACGAAATCCTCAAGACCGCACAGCCGTATCGCCAGTGGATTCGCCATAACGCCCGCCATCTGGAAATCTCGCTGGAAGAAGATTCCACCATGCCCAGCATGGCCAAGGACGAGTTTTCCCGCCAGCAAAAGCTGTTTGGCCTGAGCTTTGAAGAGCGCGACCAGATTCTGCGCGTGCTGGCCGAAGATGCCCAGGAAGCCGTGGGTTCGATGGGTGACGACACGCCGATGGCCGTGCTGTCGCAGCAGGTGCGTTCGCCGTTTGACTACCTGCGCCAGCAGTTTGCCCAGGTGACCAACCCGCCGATCGACCCGATCCGCGAAGCGGTGGTGATGTCGCTGAACACCTGCTTTGGCCCGGAACGCAGCATGTTCCAGGAGTCGGCTGAACACGCCAAGCGTCTGGAAGTGCGTTCGCCGCTGCTGTCCTACGAAAAATTCACCTTTGTGGTGTCGCAGGCCGAATCGCAGTTCAAGGCCGCCCGCTTTGACCTGAACTACGACCCGGCCAGCCTGAGCCTGGAAGCCGCGCTGCGCAAGCTGACCAGCGAAGTGATTGCCGCCGTGCGCGAAGGCACGGTGATTGTGGTGCTGTCTGACCGTGCCATTGCCGCCGACCGTCTGCCGATTCATGCGCTGTTTGCCACCGGCGCGGTGCATCATGCGCTGATCGATGCCGGCCTGCGCTGCCAGGCTAACCTGGTGATTGAAACCGGCGCGGCACGCGACCCGCACCAGATTGCCTGTCTGGTGGGCTACGGTGCCACGGCGGTGTATCCGTATCTGGCTTATCAGGCCATTCTGGACATGATCGCCACCGGCGGTATCCAGGCCGACCCGGTGGATGCACTGCGCAACTACCGCAAGGGCATCAACAAGGGCCTGCTCAAGGTGCTGTCGAAGATGGGGATTTCCACCATCGCCAGCTATCGCGGTGCCCAGCTGTTTGAAATCGTCGGCATGCACGACGAAGTGGTGAACCTGTGCCTGCGCGGCACCGTGTCGCGTGTGTCCGGCGCGCACTTCTCCGACTTTGAAACCGACCAGAAAAAACTGGCCCGTCTGGCGTTCAACCCGATGCGCCCGATTGCCCAGGGCGGCCTGCTCAAGTACGTCCACGGCGAGGAATACCACGCCTATAACCCGGACGTGGTGATGATGCTGCAAAAGGCGGTGCAGAACAGCGATTACGACGCCTACCAGACCTACGCCGATCTGGTGAACACCCGTCCGGTGGCGATGTTCCGCGACCTGCTCAAGCTCAAGACCGACCAGTCCATTCCGCTGGACGAAGTCGAGCCGGTGGAAGCCATTCTCAAGCGCTTTGACTCGGCGGGCATGTCGCTGGGCGCGCTGTCGCCAGAAGCCCACGAAGCGCTGGCCGAGGCAATGAACCGCCTGGGTGGACGCTCCAACTCGGGTGAGGGCGGCGAAGATCCGGCCCGCTACGGCACGATCAAGATGTCCAAGATCAAGCAGGTGGCATCGGGCCGCTTTGGCGTGACCCCGCATTACCTGGTCAACGCCGAAGTGCTGCAGATCAAGGTGGCCCAGGGGGCCAAGCCGGGCGAAGGCGGTCAGTTGCCGGGTGACAAGGTCAGCCCGCTGATTGCCAAGCTGCGCTGTTCCAAACCGGGCATCAGCCTGATTTCGCCGCCGCCGCATCACGACATCTACTCGATTGAAGATCTGGCCCAGCTGATTTTTGACCTGAAGCAGGTCAACCCCACCGCGCTGGTGTCGGTCAAGCTGGTGGCCGGTCCGGGCGTGGGCACCATTGCCGCCGGCGTGGCCAAGGCCTACGCCGACCTGATCACCATCTCGGGTTACGATGGTGGTACCGGTGCTTCGCCGCTGACCTCGGTCAAGTACGCCGGCACGCCGTGGGAGCTTGGCCTGACCGAAGCCCAGCAGGTGCTGCGCGCCAACGGCCTGCGCGGTCGCGTGCGCATGCAGACCGACGGTGGCCTGAAAACCGGCCTGGACGTGGTCAAGGCCGCCATCCTCGGTGCCGAAAGCTTTGGCTTTGGCACTGGCCCGATGGTGGCGCTGGGCTGCAAGTTCCTGCGTATCTGCCACCTGAACAACTGCGCCACCGGCGTGGCCACCCAGGAAATCAAGCTGCGCCAGAAGCACTTTATCGGCCTGCCAGAAATGGTGATGAACTACTTCACCTTTATCGCCCGCGAAACCCGCGAGTGGATGGCCAAGCTGGGCGTGCGCAGCATGGAAGAGCTGATTGGCCGTCTGGACCTGCTCAACCTGGAAGGTGCCAGCACCGACAAGCAAAAGGGTCTGAACCTGAACGCGCTGCTGAGCCAGGGCACGATTCCGGCTGACCAGCCGCGTTTCTGCACCACCACGGGCAACCCGAGCTTTGACAAGGGCGAGCTGGCGGAACAAATGGTGATCGACGCCGAACCGGCGCTGTCGGCCACTCAGGCACAGCGGCTGGAATACCCGATCCGCAACATCAACCGTTCGATCGGTGCGCGCCTGTCGGGTGAAATCGCCCGCCGCCACGGTGCCGCCGGCCTGCCGGATGGCATGCTGAAGGTGAAGTTCCACGGTTCTGCCGGGCAGAGCTTTGGTGTGTGGAACGCCAAGGGTCTGGCGCTGGAGCTGGAAGGCGATGCCAACGACTACGTGGGCAAGGGCATGGCCGGCGGTTCGCTGGTGATTTACCCGCCGAAGAACTCGTCGTTTGCCAGCAACGAAGCCATCATCGTCGGCAACACCTGCCTGTACGGTGCCACTGGCGGCGAGCTGTACGCCGCTGGCCTGGCTGGCGAGCGCTTTGGCGTGCGCAATTCTGGCGCGCTGGCGGTGATTGAAGGTGCCGGCGACCATTGCTGCGAATACATGACCGGCGGTTGCGTGATCGTGCTGGGTGAAACCGGCTACAACTTCGGCGCGGGCATGACCGGCGGCTTTGGCTTTGTGTTTGACCGCGAAGAAAAGTTTGCCTACCGCTACAACAACGAGCTGATCGACATCAACCTCATCAACGGCGAAGCCATGGGCCAGTACCGTGCCTTCCTGCTGGACAAGCTGGCGCGTCATGCCGAGCTGACCGGCAGCGCCCTGGCCGCCGATATGGTGAAGAACTTTGACGATTACGTGGATTACTTCTGGCTGGTCAAGCCGAAGGCTGCCAAGCTCGACAGTCTGCTGAAGGATTGATCGCACTGGGTGGCGGCGTGCCGCCACCCAGGTGACAAGGACGCACTAAGCGTGCTGCCTGCCGTGGGCAACGGCAGCACTTGCGAGGAACATCATGGGTGACGTATTCCAGTTTATGAATTTGCAGCGCAACCCCGGCGACAAGATTGCCGCCGAGGTGCGCAAGCAAAAGTTTTTTGAAATCTACGAACCGCTGAAAACCGCCGAAGCCGGCGAGCAGGCCGGGCGCTGCCTGGGCTGCGGCAACCCCTACTGCGAATGGGAATGCCCGGTACACAACTACATCCCCAACTGGCTGAAGCTGGTGAAGGAAGGCAAGCTGTTTGAAGCCGCCGAGTTGTCGCACAAAACCAATAGCCTGCCGGAAATCTGTGGTCGCGTCTGCCCGCAGGATCGTCTGTGCGAAGGCTCGTGCACGCTGAACCAGGGCGGTTTTGGCGCGGTGACCATCGGTTCGGTGGAAAAATACATCACCGACGAGGCCTACAAGGCCGGCTGGCGTCCGGACATGAGCCAGGTGGTGTGGACCGACAAGAAAGTGGCCATCATCGGTGCCGGCCCGGCGGGCCTGGGCTGTGCCGACGTGCTGGCGCGCAATGGCGTCAAGCCGGTGGTGTTTGACCGCTATGAAGAAATTGGCGGTCTGCTGACCTTTGGCATCCCCGAGTTCAAGCTGGAAAAATCGGTGGTGCAGCGCCGCCGCGAGCTGATGGAAGGCATGGGCGTCGAGTTCCGCCTGAACACCGAAGTGGGCCGCGACATCACCATCGGCCAGCTGCTGGGCGAATACGACGCCGTGTTCATGGGCATGGGCGCTTACCAGTACATGAAGGGCGGCTTCCCTGGCGAAGACCTGCCGGGCGTGGCCGAAGCGTTGCCGTTCCTGATCAACAATGTGCGCAACAGCATGGGCACCCTGGGCGATGCGCCGTTTGACAGCGTGGCCGGCCAGCGCGTGGTGGTGCTGGGCGGCGGCGACACCGCCATGGACTGCAACCGCACCTCGATCCGTCAGGGCGCGGCGCGCGTGGTATGCGCCTACCGCCGTGACGAAGCCAATATGCCGGGCTCCAAGCGTGAAGTGACCAACGCCAAGGAAGAAGGCGTTGAGTTCCTGTGGAACCGTCAGCCGGTGGAAATCGTCCAGCACAATGGCGCACTGGGGGTGAAACTGGTGACCACCCAGCTGGGCGAGCCGGATGCCAAGGGCCGCCGCGCACCGGAAGTGGTGCCGGGTTCGGAAGAAATCATCGAATGCGACCGCGTGATCGTGGCCTTTGGTTTCCAGGTCAAGCCAGAAAACTGGTTTGAAGCCGCCGGCATCAAGACCGACGGGCGTGGCCGTACCGTGGCCCCGCTGAGCCAGGCGTTCAAGCATCAGACCAGCAATCCGAAGATCTTTGCTGGCGGCGACCAGGTGCGCGGTGCCGATCTGGTGGTGCGTGCGGTGTACGAAGGCCGTCAGGCTGCAGAAGGCATGCTCGGTTACCTGGGTATCTGGTAAGCCGAACACGCTGTGCTGTGTGACAAAAAGCCCGCTTTGGCGGGCTTTTTGTTGTCTGAGCGGGAGGTGCCGGGTTGGGCCAAACCCTGTCATCCTGCTTGCCCCACGGGCCAATTTGCGTTGTAATGTTACATTATTACATTTATAGGCGTCGCCATGGCCTTGCTTCCTGTGACCGTGCTGTCCGGTTTTTTAGGCGCGGGTAAAACCACCCTGCTCAATCATGTGCTGAACAACCTGGATGGCCTGCGGGTGGCCGTGATTGTGAACGACATGGCCGAGGTGAATATCGACGCCGGGCTGATCCGGGCGGGCAGCCAGCTGCAACACACCCCGGCACGCATGGTGGAACTGAGCAATGGCTGTATCTGCTGCACCCTGCGTGAAGACTTGCTGGTGGAAATCCAGCAGATGGCGCGCGCCGGCTGTTTTGATTATCTGCTGGTTGAATCCACCGGCATTGGCGAGCCCTTGCCGGTGGCCGAAACGTTTACATTCCGCGATGAACACGGCCACAGCCTGTCCGACCTGGCCCGGCTGGACACCCTGGTGACCGTGGTGGATGCGGCGGCGTTTCTGGCCGACTATCAATCCAGCGATTCGCTGGCAGAGCGCGGCTCGGTGGCGGGTGAGGAGGATAACCGCGCGCTGGTGGAATTGCTGATCGAGCAGGTGGAATTCTGCAATGTGATTGTGCTGAACAAGATTGACCGGGTCAGCCCAGCCGACCGGCTGATCGTGCGGGCTATCCTGCAGCGGCTGAACCCCGAGGCACAACTGATTGAAGCCGAGTTTGGCCGGGTGCCGCTGGACCGGCTGCTGAACACCGGCTTGTTCGATTTTGCCCGCGCTGCCGAAGCACCGGGCTGGCTGGCCGAGCTGCGCGGGGCACATGTGCCGGAAACCGACGCTTTTGGTATTGGCAGCTTTGTCTGGCGCGCGCGTCGGCCCATGCATGCGCAACGCTTCTGGCAGTTGATCCACCAGCCCTGGCACGGCGTGTTGCGCTCCAAGGGCTGGTTCTGGCTGGCCAGCCAACATGATATTGCCGGCAATTGGTCGCAGACCGGTGGGGCGTGCCGGCATGGCCCCGCTGGCCTGTGGGGCGCTGCCGTGGCCGAAGAGGACTGGCCCGCTGACCCCGACTGGCTGGCCGAGGTGCGCGAGGTGTGGGAAGCCCCATGGGGCGACCGGCGTCAGGAGCTGGTGCTGATTGGCATCGACATGGATGAGCCCGCGCTGCGTGCCCAACTGAACGCCTGTTTGCTGGACGATGCCGAGCTGGCTGCCGGGCCTGCGCAGTGGGCCACGTGGGAGAATCCATTTGGCGACTGGCTGGCGGACGAAGACAGCCAGGAAACGTAATCGCACGCTGAACCGTCGGACGCATCGGTGGGCGTGTGCGGAAAGACACTTGTTCGGATAAATTGAACAAAACCGACAGAACATTCCGATTTTTTTTCTGGGGTGGGGCTCGTATCCTGTGTTCATCAGCTTTGCCACAGTGTGCCGGCGCATCGGGTGCCGCGCTGTGGCATCCACAGGAGAATTGACCATGACCACCTTGCTGCAAGTGAATGCCAGCCTGTCGCCCCTGGGCCAGTCCGATCAGCTCGCTGACCGTTTTGTTGCCGCCTGGCATGCCAGCCACCCGGACGCCCAGGTGAGCGTGCGCGACCTGTCGGCCCAGCCGCTGGCGCATTTGTCGGCAGACGAAGTGGGCGCATTCTTTACCCCGGCAGACGCCCGCAGCGCGGAACAACAGGCGCTGGTGGCGGTCTCGGATGCGTTGGTGGCCGAGTTGCGCGCTGCCGATGTACTGGTTTTGGGTGTGCCGATGTACAATTTCGGCATCCCGTCCACGCTGAAAGCGTACTTTGACCGGCTGGCCCGCGCCGGGGTAACGTTCAAATACACCGAAACCGGCCCGGTTGGCCTGCTGACGGGCAAAAAAGCCTACGTGCTGGCCGCCCGTGGCGGGATGTATCAGGGCACGCCCAAGGATAGCCAGACGGCCTACCTGAAAGATTTTCTGTCGTTTATCGGCATCGACGACGTGACATTTGTCTACGCCGAAGGTCTGAACATGGGCGAGGCTGGCCGCGATGCCGCGCTGGCTGCCGCCCACCAGCAGATTGCCCAACTGACTGCCTGATTTGCCTGCCTGAGCAGGGTCGCCCGGTGCGCCCTTGCCGGCAGGACAGGCTTCTTTTCCTGCCCGCAAGGGCGTTTTTGTTGTACGACGACCGCTGCCATGTCTATTTCTGCTGTTGCTGCCGAGCTGCCGGTATTTGCCGGCCCGGCCCGTCTGCCCACCCGCTGGGGTGAGTTCCGTTTGTATGCCGTCAGCGAGCCGCACTCCGGCAAGGAGCACGCCATGCTGGTGATGGGCGAGGCCTTGGACCAGGGCGAGCCGGTCTTGCTGCGCGTGCATTCCGAGTGCCTGACCGGCGATGCCTTCCACAGCCGGCGCTGCGATTGCGGCGACCAGCTGGAGCGGGCCATGGCCATGCTGGCCGAAGCCGGGCGCGGGGTGATTCTGTACCTGCGCCAGGAAGGGCGCGGCATTGGCCTGCTGGAAAAGGTCAAGGCCTACATTCTGCAGGAATCCGGCCTGGACACCCTGGACGCCAATCTGGCGCTGGGGCATCAGGGCGATGCCCGCCAGTACGCCATTTGCCAGCCCATGCTGGATTTTCTCGGGGTGAAGGCGGTGCGGGTGCTGACCAATAACCCGGACAAGCTCGACGCGCTGTCGCCGTGGGTCAATGTGGTGGGGCGCGTGCCGTTCTGGGGCGAACAAATGGCCGACAACGCCGCCTACCTGGCCACCAAGCAGGCGCGCATGGGGCATTTGCCGGGGTGACGCGGGCGTCTGGGGCTGGCCACGGCCAGCCGCATGTGCGCAGCGCAACATCCGCCCCTGCCGCCCTCTGCTAAAATTGGCCGATTGTCCCACGAGCGTCTGCCATGTCCCTGCACCAACTCAATCCGCCACAAATGGCGGCCATTCACTATCTGGACGGCCCGCTGCTGGTGCTGGCTGGCGCGGGCAGCGGCAAAACCCGGGTGATCACCCAGAAAATTGCCTATCTGATCCAGAAAGCCGACTTCCCGGCCCGGCATATTGCCGCCATCACCTTTACCAACAAGGCGGCGCGCGAGATGCTGGAGCGGGTGGGCAAGCTGCTCAAACCGGGCGAAGGACGCGGGCTGACCGTGTCCACTTTTCACTCGCTGGGCATGCATCTGCTGCGGCAAGAGGCGCGTGAGCTGGGCTATAAGCCACAGTTTTCCATTCTGGACGCGGCTGACGCCGGCAAGATTGTGTCGGATATTGTCGCCAGCACCGACAAGCAGGAAATCCGCCGGGTACAAAACGCCATTTCGCGCTGGAAAAACGCGCTGATCAACCCGGCCAGCGCGCTGGCGCAGGCCGACAACGAGCTGGATCTGGCTGCCGCGCGGGTGTATCTGTCGTATCAGGAAACCCTGTTTGCCTACCAGGCGATGGACTTTGACGACCTGATCCGCCTGCCGGTGGAGCTGCTGCGCGACAAGCCCGCCGTGCTGGAGCGCTGGCAGAACAAGCTGCGCTATCTGCTGATCGACGAATACCAGGACACCAACACCTGCCAGTACCAGCTGGTGAAGCTGCTGACCGGCGCGCGCGGCATGTTCACCGCCGTGGGCGACGATGACCAGTCGATCTACGCCTGGCGCGGGGCGAATATGGAAAACCTGGCGCTGCTGCAGCAGGACTTTCCCCGGCTCAAGCTGATCAAGCTGGAGCAGAATTACCGCTCGACGCTGCGCATCCTGCGCGCGGCCAACAGCGTGATTGCCAATAATCCCAAACTGTTCGAGAAAAAACTGTGGAGCGAGCTTGGCCACGGCGACCCGCTGACCGTGGTGCAGTGCAAGGACGAGGAAGGCGAAGCCGAAACCGTCACCGCACGCCTGTTGGCGCACAAGTTTGAGCACCGCACGCTGTTTTCGGATTACGCCGTGCTGTATCGCGGCAACCATCAGGCGCGCATTATCGAGCAGGCGTTTCGCAACCAGAAAATCCCCTATTTGATCTCGGGCGGCCAGTCGTTTTTCGACAAGGCCGAGATCAAGGACATCCTGTCCTGGCTGCGCCTGCTGGTGAACGAAGACGACGACCCGGCCTTTATCCGCGCCATCACCACGCCCAAGCGCGGGGTGGGGGCGGTGACACTGGAAAAACTGGGGGCTTACGCGGGCGAGCGCAAGATCTCGCTGTTTGCCGCCACCCAGGAAGAAGGCCTGCGCCACCGCATGGCCGAGGCGCAGCGTGCGCCGCTGGAGGCGTTTGCCCAGTTCATCCTGCGCTACCAGCACCGCGCCAGCCGCGAGGCAGCCGGGCCGCTGATTGTCGAACTGGTGGCTGGCATGGGCTACGAGGCCTGGCTGTTTGACAGCGAAGAGCCGCGCCCGGCGGAAAGCAAATGGAAGAACGTGCAGGAGCTGATGCGCTGGCTGGGCGAAAAAGGCGAGCGCGACGGCAAAAGCCTGATCGAACTGACCCAGACCATTGCGCTGATTACCATGCTGGAAGGGCGCGAAGAAGGCGAGGTGGACGCGGTGCGGCTCTCCACCCTGCACGCCTCCAAGGGGCTGGAATACGGCCATGTGTTTCTGATTGGCTGCGAGGAAGGCATCCTGCCGCATCAGGAATCGATCGACAACGAGCAGATCGAGGAAGAGCGCCGGCTGATGTATGTCGGCATCACCCGCGCCCAGCGCAGCCTGACCATCAGCCACTGCCACAAGCGCAAGCGCGCTGGCGAATGGCTGTTTGTCGAGCCGTCACGGTTTATCAGCGAGCTGGTGCAGGAAGATGTGCGCTACGTCGGCAAACCGGGCGCGGCGGCCACCACCAACCGCGAAGCCGGCCAGGCGCGGTTGAACGCATTGAAGGCGGCCATGGCGCGCAGCAAGCAGGAGCGGCAAAACGGCGACCCTGGCTGAGCGGCACCGGCCTTAACGCAGCGAACAAAAACGCAGCACAGCGGTTCTGAATGACTTAGACCGCTTTCGGCTGAACCTTACCAAAACTTGTTGTTCCCGCCTGCGCGGAAATGACGGGGTGGGGCGCGGAAGGTGGTTCGCCAAGGCAAAAACGATTGTTCTGCCTCAATCCGCGCGTCCTTCAATGCCCGAGGTTTTTCTTCATTTTTTGCGTGCCCCACCACACCCCGGCGGCCACCAGCGGAATGGCCAGGCCGGTGGTCAGTTCCGGGTTGATTGGCATGCCGGCCACTTTCAGCGCCTTGGCCACATAGCCAATCAAGCCCACGGCATAGTAGGTGAGCACCCCCACCGACAGCCCTTCCACGGTTTCCTGCAGCCGCAACTGCAGCTCGGCGCGGCGGTCCATCGACGCCAGCAGCGCCTGATTTTGTCCCTGCAGCGCCACTTCCACCCGCGTGCGAAGCAGCGCCGTGGCGCGCTGGATGCGCGCGGCCAGCTGGGTTTGCCGGCTGCTGACGGTTTCGCAGGTGGCCATGGCCGGGGCCAGACGGCGGATGGTGAATTCACGAAACGGCTGCACCCCGCCCAGCCGGGCTTCGCGCAGTTCCTCGATGCGCCGCTCCACCTGCCGGAAATACGCCTGCGCTGCCGAAAAACGGTACTGGGTGCTGGAAATCACGTCTTCCAGATCGGCGGCCAGTTCGGTCAGCTGGTCCAGCAGTGCATCGTCACCGCTGCGCGAGCCCGCCTGGCCGCTCATCTTGGCAGTGAGTTCGCGCATGCGGCTGCCCAGCGTGTCCATGGTGCGCATTTGCGCCTTGGCCACCGGCAGCGCCAGCAGGGCCAGCATGCGGTAGGTTTCCAGCTCGAACAGCCGCTGCAGCATGCGCCCGCGCTGTGATGGGCTCATGCCGTAATCCAGCACCAGCAGGCGGGTGACCCCTGCGCCCAGATTGCGGTCGGGGTGCAGGCGCAGGTCGGTCAGCGCCAGCGCATTGCCGTCGCCAATGCTGGCGCCAATCAGGTCATTGCCGGCAAACCATTGCTGCGCCAGCGTTTCGGTGTCGGCGTGGCCGGCGTCTTCCTGCGGCAGGATGACGGCGTGAATTGCCACCAGCAGCGGGTCGGGCTGATTGGCCAGCCAATCCAGTGGCAGCCCTTCAAACGCGCTGTCGGCAAATGGCTCGCCAGTGCGTCCCCGGCGCAGCAGGGTGTAGCGGGCAAATTCGGTGTGCAGCCCCCAGTTCAGGCGCAGGCCGGGCAGTTCGGCCTGGTATTGCACCGCGTCGGCTGCGGGCAGCGGCAGGCCCAGCTGCTCGGCCAGGCGCGCCAGCGAGGCGCGCTGGCTGCTGCCGTCGCCGTCAAAGAAAAACGCCAGGGAGGTGACCTGCGCCGGCGAGGGCACCGAGGTGGAGGTGCGCGCATGCGCTTCGTTGTTCAGCAGCTGGCGCTGCGGATGCAGGAAAAAAGTGTCGGTCATGGTGTGGTGATGACGGAAGCTCAAAAGGGAAAGACGTCTGGCGCAATGTGCGCACACTAAAACAGCGGTTTGATCTTGGCAATGCGCCGGGTGCGCGGCGGATTGAGCAGCACGGCCATTGGGTATATCACCGTTTAGACTGTTTTGCTATTAGCAATTGGTATCTAGTTTTTTCTGGCTATATAAAAATCCCGGATACTGGCCCTCGACATCCGCACACCCCGTAATCTGTCAGGAGCCATCATGAAAACTAAATTGTCACTGCTTGTGGCCGGCGCGCTGATCCTCGCCCCGTCGGCCTGGGCCGCCTCGCTGCTGAATGTGTCCTATGACCCCACCCGCGAACTGTACAAGGAAATCAACCCGGCTTTTATTAAATCCTGGCAGAGCCAGACCGGTGAAACGCTGACCATTCAACAATCGCACGGTGGTTCGGGCAAGCAGGCGCGCTCGGTGATTGATGGGCTGACCGCTGACGTGGTGACCCTGGCGCTGGCGCACGACATTGATGAAATTGCCGAAAAAACCAAGCTCTTGCCTAGCAATTGGCAGGCCCGCTTGCCGCACAACAGCTCGCCGTACACTTCCACCATTGTTTTTCTGGTGCGCAAGGGCAACCCCAAAGCCATCAAGGACTGGAACGACCTGATCAAGCCGGGCGTGCAGGTGATCACCCCCAACCCGAAAACCTCCGGCGGCGCACGCTGGAATTATCTGGCCGCCTGGGGCTATGCGCTGAAACAGCCGGGCGGCAACGAAGCCAAGGCGCGTGACTTCGTCAAGGCGCTGTTCAAGAACGTGCCGGTGCTGGATACCGGCGCGCGTGGCTCGACCATGACCTTTGTCGAGCGCGGCATTGGTGATGTGCTGCTGGCCTGGGAAAACGAAGCCCTGCTGGCCAAGAAGGAACTCGGCCCGGAAAAATTCGACATCATTGCCCCACCGCTGTCGATTCTGGCTGAACCGCCCGTGGCCGTGGTAGACAAGAATGCCGAGAAAAAAGGCACACTCAAGCAGGCTAATGCCTATTTGAAGTTCCTCTACACCCCGGAGGCGCAGGCCATCATTGCCGAAAACTACTTCCGCCCGATCGACCCGACGGTGGCCGCCAAGTACGCCGCCCAGTATCCGAAGGTGAAGCTGTTCAATATTCAGGACCTGGGTGGCTGGCGCAAGGCGCAGACCGTGCATTTCAGCGATGGCGGGGTCTTTGACCAGATCAACGTCCGCTAAGCCGGTCTCTGCCGTATTCTTGCGCCCTGTACCCTCCGGACAGGGCGTGATCTTTCGCATCGGGCCTTGTGCGCTGCCTCTTCGCAGGCTGGGCTGCGTTGCCTGAATTTTGAGGAAAACGTCATGTTTCGTGCCACTCTTCGTCGTGTTGCCCTGTTATGTGCGCTGGTGTCCGGGTCGGTATGGGCCGATGCCACCCTGCTGAATGTCAGTTACGATGTCACCCGTGACTTCTATAAGGATTACAATCCGGAATTCCAGCGCTACTGGAAGGCCAAAACCGGCGAAACCGTCACCCTGCAGCAGTCGCATGGCGGCTCCAGCAAGCAGGCCATGAGCGTGGTGGCCGGGCTGGCGGCAGACGTGATCACCATGAACCAGGCCCCGGATATCGACCTGCTGGCGGAACGCGGCAAGCTGGTGCCGGTTAACTGGCAACAGCGCCTGCCGGACAACAGCTCGCCGTTTACCTCGACCATTGTGTTTATCGTGCGTCAGGGCAACCCCAAGGCCATCAAGGATTGGGCCGACCTGGCCCAGCCCGGCGTGCAGGTGGTGGTGCCCAATCCGAAAACCAGTGGCAATGGCCGTTACACCTATCTGGCGGCCTGGGGGCAGGCCCAGCTGACCGGCAATGCTGCGCAGGCGCAGGACTACGTCAAGCGGCTGTTTGCCAATGTGCCGGTGCTGGATGCCGGTGGCCGTGCCGCCACCACCACCTTCATGCAGCGCCAGATTGGCGATGTGCTGGTGACGTTTGAGAACGAAGCCGAGATGGTGGCTCGCGAGTTTGGTCGTGGCAGCTTTGAAGTGGTTTACCCGAAAGTGTCCATCCTGGCGGAAAACCCGGTGAGCGTGGTGGACAGCGTGGTGGATAAAAAAGGCACGCGCAAGGTGGCCCAGGCTTATCTGGAATACCTGTGGAGCCCGGCAGGCCAGGAATTGGCCGCACAAAACTACCTGCGCCCGCGCAACCCGGATATTTTGAAAAAATACGCCAAACAGTTTCCGCCGCTGCGCACGTTTTCAGTGGAGCAGACCTTTGGCAGCTGGCGCAAGGCGATGGACACCCACTTCCGCGATGGCGGACTGTTTGACCAGCTGTACACCAAAAAACCCACTTGAGCAGGGAGATGGAAACACCATGACCGACACCGCGCCAAATTTTGTGGACTGGCTGAATGCGCGCTTCATTCAGCAAGGGGCTGAAGTGGAGTTTCGTCACGACGGCCACAGCATTGCCGCCCACGGTTTTGGCGTGGCGCTGGGTTCTGCCTTCCAGCCCATCATTGGCGCGGTGTCCGGGCGCACGCTGGGCTGGGAAGGCCTGGTGCGCCCGCGCAACCTGGCGGGCCAGGCGCTGCCGGTGGCGGCGTTTCTCGACAACTTTGCCACCGGCAATGAAATGGCCAGGGTAGACCGCATCTGCCGCAGCCTGCACCTGGCCAACTTTGTCCGCGCCGCGCCCAGCGATGGCTATCTGTTTCTCAACCTGCACCCGCGTCACCTGCTCAGCACTCGCCACCATGGCGAAGTGTTTGCCCGCATTGCCGAGGCCGCCAATGTGCCGCCCCAGCGCATTGTGATGGAAATCCTCGAACACAAAACCTCCGACGAAGCCCAACTGGCCGAAGCGGTCAAGGCGCTGAAAGCCCGGGGTTTCCTGATTGCGCTGGACGACTTTGGCCAGGAAGGCCATAGCGTGCACTACGACCGGCTGACCGCGCTGAAACCCAATATCGTCAAATTCGACCGCAGCCTGATTGCCGGCGGCAACGAAGCCCGCCAGTACCTGCTGCGCCGGCTGGTCGGTGCCGTACACGCGCTGGGTGCCACGGTAGTGGCCGAAGGGGTGGAAACCGACATCGAAGCCACCATGGCGCGCGAGGCCGGGGTGGACATGCTGCAGGGCTATCTGATTGGCCGGCCACTGGGCACGCTGAGTGAGGGGCGTTTGCCGGAGGTGGTGGCGTAAGCAGAATATCCACCCCCTTTGGTGGTGCCAGCGCAGCAGCACGCGCGTCACGGTGACACAGTCCTTCACGCCACACGCCTGGCGTGTGTCCGGTTACACATCCCCTGGCTGGCACACAGATGCCAGCAGCGCTTCAGGGCACCCGACTCCCCTCGCTCTGGCACCGCTCCGGAAGACACGCTGCGGTTGGCGCGGCGCGGCTGTGCATTTTGGTACAGCACACATCATTGTGTTCCTGGCGGTGAGTTCCATTGTGGCCTATCCAGCGGGGTATGATGCGCAATGCCATGTTTTTAAACAAAAAATAGAACTGATAGACCAACGTGCCTGGTACGTTGCAATGGCATGCCGCTTGCTGAAAACAGCTCAGCACACAATGCCCGCCACTGGCGTGGCATCTCGGGGTTTTCCATTGTTTAACCAAGGAGTCATCAGATGTCTGTGGAATCCGCACTGGCCTATATCAAGCGCATGCGCAGTGACGAGGCTTTTCGTCAGGCCGTTAATGCATTCGACGGCAGCGATGCCAGTTGGGACTACCTGAAGGAGAACGGTTTTGAATTTACCGTGAATGAGTTCAAGCAGGCCCAGGAAGATATTTACAAGGAGCATGGCATCACGCCGATGTGATGGGCGACGGCCCGGTGGCAATGCGAGCCTGCCGGGCTGGCTGCAAGTATGTGTTTTGGTATGACAAATAAAACGGCTTTATTGCCCTGCAAGCACACGCTGGCTTCCCGACACCTCCTCTGCTGCTCTTTTAGATCTTTTTATTATAAAAAACACACTCATAAGCTTTGACCGTTCCTAGTGATCCCCCGTGTAATCAGGGCTTCCGTGACCTGATTCTGGCAAATGCTCCCATGCAACTCAAACAACACAGTGTGCTCCCCGGCTTTGGCCTGGGCCTGGGCTACAGCCTGTTCTGGCTGTGTCTGATCGTGCTGCTGCCGCTGGCGGCGCTGGTGCTGAAAAGCGGCATGCTCGGAATAGAAGCCTTCTGGGCGACCGTCACCACCGACCGGGTGCTGGCTTCCTTGCGGCTGTCGTTTGGCGCATCGCTGCTGGCGGCGGGGCTGAATGCGGTGTTTGGCCTGCTGGTGGCCTGGGTGCTGGTGCGCTACCCGTTTCCTGGCAAGCGGCTGATTGATGCACTGGTGGATTTGCCGTTTGCCCTGCCCACGGCGGTGGCCGGTATTGCGCTGACCACGCTGTATGCGCCCAATGGCTGGTTTGGCCAGCTACTCACCCCGCTGGGCGTCAAGGTGGCGTTTACCCCGCTGGGGATTGTGGTGGCGCTCACCTTCATCGGCCTGCCGTTTGTGGTGCGCACGGTGCAACCGGTGCTGCAGGATCTGGAGCCCGAGCTGGAAGAAGCCGCCACCTGCCTGGGCGCGCGGCGCTGGCAGATTGTGCGCCGGGTGATTTTTCCGGCGGTGCTGCCCGCGCTGCTGACCGGCTTTACCCTGGCCTTTGCCCGCGCCACGGGTGAGTTTGGCTCGGTCATCTTTATTGCCGGCAATATCCCCATGGTATCGGAAATTACCCCCTTGCTGATCATCAGCAAGCTGGAACAGTACGACTACGCCGGTGCCAGCGCGATTGCGGTGCTGATGCTGGGCATCTCGTTTGCCATGCTGCTGACCATCAACCTGATTCAGTGGTGGGCCAGCCGCCGTCCCGGCCTGGCGCGCTGATTTCCCCTGGCGTGGTCCAACCCCCTGTTGCTTACCTTTCGAGGATTTTCCATGCATGCAATTTCTGCGGCGGATGCCCGCACCCAGTCCACCACCGAACCGGCACCGGTGCGCTGGCTGCTGACGGGCGTGGCACTGTGTTATCTGGCGATTTTTTTGCTGACGCCGTTGGTCAGCGTGTTTTACGAAGCCTTGTCCAAGGGCGTGGCGCTGTACTGGGCGGCACTGACCGACCCGGAAGCGCGTTCGGCCATCGAGCTGACGCTGTGGGCCACGCTGATTGCCGTGCCGCTGAACCTGGTGTTTGGCGTGGCGGCGGCGTGGGCGATTGCCAAGTTTGAGTTTCGTGGCAAGCAGGTGCTGATTACCCTGATTGATCTGCCGTTTTCGGTGTCGCCGGTGGTGGCCGGGCTGATCTACGTGCTGCTGTTTGGCGCACAAGGCTGGCTGGGACCCTGGCTGTCGGCACACGATGTGAAAATCATTTTTGCCATCCCCGGCATTGTGCTGGCCACGGTGTTTGTCACCTTTCCGTTTGTCGCCCGCGAGCTGATTCCGCTGATGCAGGCGCAGGGCACCGATGAAGAACAGGCGGCGCTGGTGCTGGGTGCATCGGGCTGGCAAACCTTTTACCGGGTCACGCTGCCGAATATCAAATGGGGCCTGCTGTACGGGGTGATCTTGTGTACCGCCCGGGCAATGGGCGAGTTTGGCGCGGTCAGTGTGGTGTCCGGGCATATTCGCGGCGAGACCAACACCATTCCGCTGCATGTGGAAATTTTGTACAACGAATACAACTTTGTCGGCGCGTTTGCCTGCGCCTCGCTGCTGGCGCTGACGGCCTTGCTGACGCTGGGGCTGAAGTCGCTGGTGGAATGGCGCGCCAGCCGTCCGGCGGCCAGCCGGGCCGTCCCGACCGAAGTGCTGGCCCGCGCCGCGGCCAGCCCTGCCGCCGACGCACCAGGTGCCCCGGCTGCCCGGCTGCCGATGGCTGAAACCTACTGATTGCCCCGTCGACTTGCTTCCAGGATACGACCATGAGTATTGAAATCCGCAACCTGCGTAAAACCTTTGGCCAGTTCGACGTGCTCAAGGAACTGAGCCTCACCGTTGAATCTGGCGAACTGCTCGCCCTGCTCGGCCCGTCCGGGTGTGGCAAAACCACCTTGCTGCGCATTATTGCCGGCCTGGAAACCGCCGATGCCGGTCAGGTGCTGTTTCACGGCGAAGACGCCACCCAGCGTACCGTGTCCGAGCGCCAGGTGGGTTTTGTGTTCCAGCATTACGCGCTGTTCCGCCATATGACCGTGTTCGACAACGTGGCGTTTGGCCTGAGCGTGCGCCCGCGCGCCAGCCGGCCCAGCAAGCAGGAAATCCGCGAACGGGTGATGCGCCTGCTGAAACTGGTGCAGCTGGACTGGCTGGCCGATGCCTACCCAGACCAGCTGTCCGGCGGCCAGCGCCAGCGCATTGCCCTGGCACGCTCGCTGGCGGTAGAGCCCAGCGTGCTGCTGCTGGACGAACCGTTTGGCGCGCTGGACGCCAAGGTGCGCAAGGACTTGCGCCGCTGGCTGCGTCAGCTGCACGACGACATCCACCTCACCAGCGTGTTTGTCACCCACGACCAGGAAGAAGCGCTGGAAGTGTCGGATCGTGTGGTGGTGATGAACCGTGGGGTGATTGAGCAAGTGGGCCGGCCAGAAGAGATTTACGAACACCCGGCCAGCCCGTTTGTCACCCAGTTTCTGGGCGATGTGAACCTGTTCCATGGCCGGGTCAACGTCAATCAGGTGGAAATTGGCGATTACGCCCACCCACTGGAAAGTTCAGTCAGTCACCATGGCAATGGCGACGCCAGCATTTATATCCGCCCGCACGATCTGGCGCTGAGCCGCGAGCCCGGCCAGGCCCTGGCCACCGGCACGGTGGAGCATATCCACACCGTAGGCCCGATTGTGCGGGTGGAGCTGCGCCGGCAGGGCAGTGGCGATTTGATCGACGCTGCGCTGACCCGCGACGACTACCAGACCTTGCGGCTGATGCTGGGCGACACGGTGTATGTGCGCCCGCGCAAGCTGGCGGTATTTCTGGATGATGGGGCGAATATTTAACGCTGCATCGCCGCCAGCGCACAGACGTCACGCACCCCCCGCCCGGCCTTGGCCCGGCGGGGGTATTGTTTTTCCACCGGCTGGACTTTCCCTGCCTGGCGCATTTTTACCGCCTGCCCATCACGGTCAGGCGGTTTTTTTGTTGGGTGAAAAAACCACACTTCTCCCATAACGGATATGCCGATAGTCAGGGCTGCGCCATTGCTGTAGCAAGGCGATGACCGGTATCAGCTATTTTCAAACGGCCAAATGAAACCCCTTGTAATCTGCATGGCATATGGCTCTGTGTAGCGTGCTGGCAACCGGATTGATCTTGCCCTAGGCGAGCCAACCGGCGTCAAGGCGCGTTACCGCCACATGATGGCAGCGCGCGCCTTGGCCACCGTCCATGACTGACGAGCCCGGCCACCCGCCGCGCCTGACCCCATTTGGAGAGACCGCACCATGAGCCAACCCTCGCTTTCCGCCATCCAGCAATACATGCTGGCGCTTACCACCCCGGCTGGCGCCACTCGCGCGCTGCGCGCGGCCAATCAAGCGTCTGCATCAACCACCGATTATGTCTACGCCTACGACGAGAGCGATCGCAGTTACGACAGCAGCGAATACCCGCAAGCGGGCGTGTTCTCTGCCACCACGGCACCGTGGTTCAATTCGCTCTCCACCGTGCCGGTGAACTGGCAATGGACTGCTGAAGACTCCCACTCCGCCGGTGTGCGTGGTGACCAGGTGAACAGCGAAAACGCCTACATTCAGAAAAACGTGCCGGGCACGCAATACACCGGCACCGCCGCCGAGCAGATTCAGGCGCGCTACAGCCAGAATATGTGGGACCCGTCGGTGTTCTCGAGCGACTACACCGAACGGCTGACCAGCCACTGGATTGCCGACGATGCCGAGTTTGCCCGTCAGCGCCTGGGTGCTGCCAACCCGGATGTGATTGCCCGCTACACCGGCAGCGCCGACGACCTGGCCAACTGGCTGGAAGCTAGCGCCGGTGTGGCCAACCGCAGCGCGCTGCTGGCGCAACTGCAAGCCGCACAGCAGGCCAACCAGCTGTTTGCCTGTGATTATCAGCCGGTGCTGGGCAATGTGATTGAACAGCACCTGGTGCGCAACGGCCAGACGCTATGCGCGCCGCTGGTGTTGTTTACCGTCAGCAACGGCACCTTGCTGCCGGCAGCCATCCAGCTGGATCCGGCCAAGCAGGGCTATGTGTTCACCCCGGCTGACGATGCCAATAGCTGGCTGCTGGCCAAGCTGTGGGCGGCCAACGCCGATGCACAGTGGTGGTTCAGCGGCACGCACCTGTTCAACGCCCACACGGTGACCATGCTGTTTGCCACCGCTGCGCTCAACCAGATGCAGGCCGGCGTGCTGCCGGACACGCACAACATTCTGGTGCTGCTCTACCCGCATATCCAGAAAGTGTTCAACATCAATAATGCGGTGTACGACTTCGACAACCACACCGGCATCTACCAGAAGGGCAGCTTCTGCGACCAGTTTCTGCCTACTGGCCGCATTGGCCTCTATCAAATCATCCATAACCTGTACCAGGGCTTCAGCATTGACGCCGCTGCCTTCAATCAGCAGTTGCAGCACCGTGGCATTGACGCGGCCAGCCTGCCGGTGAGCTTCCCGTACCGCGACGATGGTCAGGTGTGGTGGGACGCCATCAGCCAGTTTGTTGGCGACATCGTGGACGCCAGCTACGCCAGCGACGCCGACGTGGCCAACGACGCCGCGCTGAATGGCTGGATGCTGCTGGCGCAGCATGCCTTCAACCAGGATGGCGTGATCCGCATGACCTGGCAGGCCAACAAGACCTACCTGAAGCAACTGGCGACCAATGTGTTCTTCACCGGCTCGGTACAGCACACCGCCGTCAACAACACCATGCTGCCCGGTCTGGGCTTTCTGCCCAATGGCGCGTTTGCCATGAACGGCCCGCTGCCCACTGGCCCGAATGTCAGCGATGCCACGCTGCTGGCGGCGCTGCCTGACCCGCAGGCGGTCAGCGAAGGTCAGGTGGCCTGGCCGATTCAGAACCAGATCAACTTTGTGATGAATGGCACCTCGGCGGTCAGCGATGTGGCGGCAGGCGATGGCAGCCTGACCAGCCTGAATACGACGTACCCCTACCCAACCGGCTCCAAGCAAGCGCAAGCCGTGGCGGACTTCCACAGTGCCTTGTGGGACGGTGCCAGCTCGGTGACCACCCGCATTCAGGCCCAGCAGGACCAGCGTGCCGCCACTTACCACGAAGCCAACCCTGGCGCGGCCAGCATTCCCAACAGCGTGCGCTATGTCTATCTGACCCCCAGCAATGTGCTGGCTGTGCAGCAGGGCAGCACTTCGGCGGTGATGAACTGCATCCAGATCTGACCCCCGCCGCGCCGTGCCGCCGCGTATGCGGCGGCACCGGGCATTGACGATCAACTGAACTCAATGGAACGCCTATCATGCTGAAAAGCTATCTGATGCCGCAGCGCCTGCAGCAACGCGAATTCCGCGCAGGTGAGCTGGCTCGAAACCACCTGCGCCTGAACGCCAGCGCCAGCGCGGGAGAAACCGTCTCGACGTACCTGAACAAGCGGCTGAAGGAAATCGGCTGCAAATACGTACACGCGATCCCCGGCGACTACATCGCCCCATGGGTGGAAACCCTGGATAAGCCGACAGAAAACGCCGGTCTGGTGCGGGTGCACCCCAATAACGAAATGCTGGCCACCTATGCCGCCGACGGCTATGGCCGCGCGCTCAATGGCCAGACCGTGGGCTGCGTGGCCTTTACCTATGGCGTGGGCTCACTCAACGCCGTGCAGGCCATGGCCGGCGCGTATGTGGAAAACGTGCCGCTGGTGATGATCAATGGCACGCCATCGCAGGCGCAGTTCAATTCGCAGCGCGACCAGGGCGTGCTGTGGCACCACATGTTTGACGGCTCGCTGACCGACCTGCGCGTGCTGCGCGAAGTCACCACCATGGCGGTGCGGCTGGATAACCCGGCCTACGCGCCGGATTTGATCGACGCAGCGCTGACCGCCTGCATCACCGACAGCCGCCCGGTGTACATCGAAATCGCCGTTGGCGTGGAAGGCTACCATTGCGCCTCGGTGGAAAGCCGGCCACCGCTAACCCGCTCGCCGTTGCCGCAGAATCAAGACAATCTGAGTGAAGCGGTGGACATGGTGCTCAGTTCGCTGAATTCAGCCAAGAAACTGCTGGTGATCGGCGGGGTGGAAATTGCCCGAGACAATTTGCGCGAGCAGTTTGTTTCCTTGCTCAAGGCGCTGCAGGCACCGTATCTGTCCGATTTGCTCGGCAAGAGCGTGCTGAGCGAATACCGCGACGATATTTTGTTCTCTGGCGTGTACAACGGCCGCAACTCCCAGCAAAACGTGCAGGACCTGGTGCGAGAAGCCGACATGATCTTTATGTTGGGCGTGCGCGAAACTGACTTTAACTTCTCTGGCGTAGCCTCCACTGACTACTATCCCAACACAGCACCTGGCCTGCCGCTGCCGCTGATTGGCCAGATTGAGGCGCGGCTGGGTGCGGTGATGATCAACAGCTTTGCCAGCCCGGACACCGAGGGCGAGCTGTACTGGGGCGACATCCAGCTCGGCCCGTTCATTGACGCGCTGACCGCCAAGGTCAACGCTCAGGGCGGCCTGCCCAACGCCAGCGGCTTTCCGCGTCTGGTGGGCAGCCCGTGGGACATTCCTGCCCCAGACACCTACGCTGACAGCGCGCAAATTACCTGGGACAGCTTCAAGTCACAGCTGCACCACAACTATCTGACCCAATTCACCGACGAGACAGCACCGGTGCTGCTGGCGGATACCGGGCTGACCTTTTACTCGCTGAACAACGTCAAGGTGCCGGAAAACGGCTATATCGCCCAATTGTCCTGGGGGGCCATTGGGTATTCGCCCGGTGCCGCCAGCGGGGTAAAACTGGCACACGACGACAAGTCCGCCGCCGCTGGTACGCCCAAGCGCCGGGTGATCAGTGTTTCTGGCGACGGTGCCTTTGCCGAAAGCGCCAATGCACTGGGCTCGTTTGCCGAGCTGGGCCAGGACTGCGTGGTGTTTGTCATGGCCAATGGCGTGTTCGCCATTGAGCAGTTTTTGGTCAACGCCAACGCCTTCTGCCCGAGTGGACCGGATTTTGTTGCGCTGGCCCAGGTGCAGCAAACCTCACTGTGGAACTGGGTGAAGCTGGCCGAAGGCTTTGGCGGCGTCGGCTACGAAGTGACCACCAATGCCGAGCTGGCCGATGTGTTGACCAAGCTGCGCGCCGGTTCGCCGCCGCCGGCCACGCTCAAGGGGCCATGCAGCAGCGGGTCGAGCGATGGCTGCTGCCCATTTGACGGTGGCGGCAGCCCGGCCCCGTCACCATCCACCTTCACCCTGGTGGCGGTGCGCAATGTCTGCCGTGACCTGCCCAGCAACACCCGCTGGAAAAACAACCACTGCCTGTAATCGTTTCTCCCCGCCCGCCGTCCGGCGGGCGGGTTTGAGGGTTTGTCAGGAGTTGTCATGTCCCATACGGAAATAGCCCCAATTCATTATCAAGTCCGCGTGCTGCCGGAATCGCACGAACTGGACATCACCATGACCTTGCGCGGCCCGGTGGCGGAAGGTTCTATTCAATTGGAAATCCCCACCTGGGTGCCTGGTGACTACAGCTTTGCCCCTTATGCCCGCGACCTGTTTGAACTGCAGGCCACCGACCTGGCCAGCGGTCAGCCGCTGCCTGTCACGCGCGAAGGCTGGCAGGGCTTTCGCATCGAAGGCGGCCGTGGCCAGGTGGCGCTGCATTACCGCGTCTACGCCTACGCCGTGGAGTTTGGCGAGCCCAGCGGCATTCTCGACAGCGAATACGCTGTGCTGCTGGGCACTCGCTATCTGCATGCGCCAGCGCACCAGGGCGTTTGCCTGGTGCGCTACATTCTGCCGCCCCAGTGGTCGCAGATTCATCATCCATCCGGCGCGCGCGCCTTGCCCGAGCACACCTGGGAATATCCGAGCTACGAAATCCTGCTCGATACCCCGGTGACCATGGGCCGCTTTGACCTGTTCACCCGCGAGGTGCGCGGCACGCCGTTTTACAGTGTGTTTGTTGACCGGGGCGTGGGCTTTGAAGCAGGCGTCGAGGCGTTTGTCGATCAGTTGGCGGCGGTGGCCGAAGCGTTTTACCAGATGTTCGGCGCGTTTCCGTTTGCTGATTACACCTTTGTGCTGACGCTCAACCCGGATGCCGAATGGGGGCTGGAACACTTGACCAGCACCATGTGCGGCCTGGGCCCGGATGTGTTTACCGTGGCCGATGAAACGGCCCATGGCGTGCGCGTGTGCGCGCATGAGTTGTTTCATGCCTGGAATGTGCGCCGGCTGCGCCCCAGCCCGCTCAAGCATCTGGCGCGCCAGCTGAGCTGTGGCTGCTTTACCCAGGGGTTGTGGGTGGCGGAAGGTTTTACCCGCTATTACGAGTTTCTGGTGTGCGTGCGTGTGGGCGTTTATACCCCGTCGCAGTTTTTCAGCAGCGTGGTTGGCTATCACCAGCACCTTACTGCCCAGCCGGCTTACACCCGGGTCAGCGGTGATGATTCCTCGTTGGCCACCTATCTGAACCACAGCAAATACGCTGGCCGGGTGAATAACTCGATCGACTACTACGACAAAGGCATGCTGATGGCGTTTGACGCCGATGCCAGCCTGCGTCTGGCGGGCGCTGGCACGCTGGATGAAGTGTTTGCCAGCTTCTACCGCCAGTATGTCGATGGCCCGCCAGGCTATCCCGGTTATAGCAATGAAGATGTCTATCGTCACTTTGACGCCGCCTTGCCCGGCCTGGGCGAGCAATTGACCTTGGGCGCGCGTCAGCCTGGCGGCCTGCGCACGCTGGCGCAGCTGGAAGCGCTGGGGTTTGCCCTGCACTGGCAAGACAGCCACCGGCTGGGCCTGGTGTTTCTCAATGGCGTCAGCGCCAATGTGTACAACGTCATCGACCACAGCCCAGCCGGTGCCAGCGGGTTGGCCCCGGCGGATGTGCTCACTGCCGTCAATGGCTACGCCTTCAGTCCGCAGGCCTTGTCCTGGGCGGCAGCGCGTGCCGACCGGGTGACGCTGGAGGTTGAGCGCGGTCATCGCCGTCTGAGCTTCACCCTGGCACCGATCCCGCAACGCACGCTATCGGCGTTGATCTGGCAGGGAACGCCAGCGCAGGCCGAGCGCATCAGCCAGTGGCTTCAGCAGCCATTTGCACCCGTCGATGGCCAGCGCTTCCCGCTGGATTTCTACGAAAACTTCCACGGCATCGAAACCGTGTTGTGACCACAAGGGATTTCACCATGAGCGACACCCCCAGCTTCATCAAATTCAGCGTGACCGACATCCTGAAAAAAGGCATCGGCTCGTCCAGTTCGCACACCCTCGCTCCGTGGCGCTCGGCCCAGGCCTGTTACAGCACGCTGCAAACCGGCAACTGGCTGGCCGATCTCACTGGCGTAACCATCACCCTGTACGGCTCGCTGGCCTTTGTGGGCCGTGGCCACTACACCACGGTGGCGCTGCCGCTGGGCTTTCTGGGTTATGACGTGATGACCTTTGACGTCAGCACCCAGCTGCAAGCCGCGCTGGGCATTGCCTCGGTGACTGATATCGGCCAACTCACCCAGCTGACCTACCCGGACAGCGGCCAGACCATCCGCTACACGCTGATTTTTGACACGGTGAACGATACCAACCAGGAAAAAATGCTGTTCACCTTCCACTACGGCGACAGTGGCAGCGTGGCGGGCCGGCCCGACAGCCTGACCTACTACTCTTATGGCGGCGGCTCGTATGGCACCGCCCCGCAGCCGCAGCCGCTGTACGCCAACCTGAGCCGCCTGCCAGTGGAATACCAGGACGCCGCCAGCCTGATGGCGCAACTGGACGCTGCCCGTCTGATGGTGCAACTGGGCAACGAAACCCTCAGCGACGCCATCATGCGCAACGAAGACGCTTTTGCCGCCTATCGTCTGCAATACCCCGATCCGTCGCAACCCGAGCTGCCCACCAGCCGCGCCCAGGTGATTGCCTACCTGAAAGACATTGCCGTGCAGATGGGCCAGCTGATTTTCGACGGCGTCACCTATGCCGACGACGACAACTGCTACCAGATCATGTACGCCACCCCGCGTGCCAAGACCATGTACCAGCGGCTGATTGGCGAGCAGGGCGACATCAGCAGCCTGGCGGCGTTTTTCATTCGCCTGCGCCAGTTGAACCCGACGTTCAGCTTTGACCAGCAACTGGAGCTGGTCAGTCTGTTTGCCCTGGCCGTGTCCGAGCAGAATTCGGCACTCAAGCATGTGGTGACCGCACCGACCAATGGCTCCTGTGGCACCGTGCCGGCAGTGCTGTACTACTACGTGGTGCAGCACGCCAGCGATGAAGAAGTGGCCTGGCTGTTTGATCCGGATGCCACGGGGGATTCGCTCAATGGCATTTTGCGTTTTCTGGTGACCGCCAGCACGGTGGGCGGCATCGTCAAGAACAATGCCAATATCTCCGGTGGGGTGGGTGGCTGTCAGGCCGAAGTGGGCACCTCGGCTGCCATGGCGGCGGGCGGCTTGTCTGATGTGTTGTCCGGGCAATCGCCAGTGGTGGCCTTCAATGCCGCCGAAGCGGCGCTGGAAGACCAACTGGGCTCCACCTGCGACCCGATTGGCGGCCTGGTGGAGCTGCCGTGCATCGACCGCAACCTCAGCGCCGCGATGATGGCCATCACCGTCAGCCAGACCATGCTCAATCTGGGCAGCGACTACCAGTCCACCGTGCCGTTCGACAAAGCCGTGGAGGCCATGGAAAACATCTCGGACAACATGAGCGATCTGTACAAAGAAACCTCCACCGGCGGTCTGGCGCTGGTGATGCAGTCCGACGTGGAAGCCAAGCGCCCGGATCTGTTCCCGCCGACACCGGCCTTGCGCAGCGCCCGCAACAAAATGCGCATCCCGATTTTCCGCACCACTTGCTGAGGACTTGGTCATGACGGCTTCCCTGCAACACACCCTGCTGCACACCATCGACATCGAACAGCGGCTGGCGCTGTACCAGCGCCAGCTGCGCGCCGACACCGCGCAGACCAATCTGTCCACCGCCGAAAACGCGCTGCTGTTCGATTTTTATCAAAAAAACCTGTTCGACTGGAACGCGCGCGCGCCGATCAGCGAAAACAACCTGCGCTATCCGGCCAGTATCTACGGCGGCCCGGTGTTCCAGAGCAGCTGGGCGCAGTTTCTCAACACCGCCTGGGGCGAAGCCCTGCTGGTGCCCGATGACATCTACGCGGTGGGCGGCACCTCCGCTGCGCTGGAATGCCTGGCTTTTATCCTCGGCCAGCCGGGCGACACGGTAATCTGCCCAGCACCGCTGTGGTACGGCTTTCCGTGGAGCTTTACCCAGCGGCCCAAGCTGAAGTTTGCCCCGTTTGACATGGTCAGCGCCGGTCTGGAGAACTTCACCCTCACCCTGGAAGACGTGCAGGCCGCCTACCGCAGCCACGCCACGCCGCCCAAATTTCTGGTGCTGACCAACCCGAACAACCCCACTGGCGGCAACCACCCGGCCAGCGCGCTCAACGCCATTTATGAATGGGTGCTGCGCGATACCGACATGCACATCATTTCCGATGAGATTTACTTCCTGTCGCAGGTGGGCAGCGGCGAGGCGTTTGTGCCGGCATTTGCACTGGACGCAGTCAAGCAAGCCGGTGAAACCGGTAAGCAGCGCGTGCACACGGTCTGGGGGCTGGCCAAGGATTTTGGCATGTCCGGGTTCAAGGTGGGCTTTGTCATCTCGCGCAACGCCACCGTGCAGCAACTGATGAAGGGCAATAGCGACTACAAGGCCATGCCGTGGTTTACCCCGTTTGACTCGCTCAAGCAGTTTACCCTGGGGCCGCTGTTCCTCAACGCCCAGGGCGAGGCCGACCCGGCGTTGGCGCAGGAAGCCATGCGCCAGTACGCCGGCCCTGAAGCCAGCGCCCTGCTCAAGCGGCAATACCAGGCCACCCGCCAGGCGCTGGACGAGGGCCAGATTGCCTACTATCCGCACAATCAGGGGGCGATTTTCTTCTGGCTGGATCTGCGTGCCTATCTGGACAAGGTGCCGCTCACCACGCAGCATGCCGTGCACGACGCCGCGCCGCTGCGCCTGAGCAACCAGATCGACCCACGTGAAGAAGCGCTGCTGCAATACATTCTCAACACCGCCGGGGTGTCGCTGATTCCGGGCCAGGAATGCTATTGCCGTGACCCCGGCTACTACCGCATGTGCTACACCGCGCAAGCGCTGGAAGACGTGGTGGCCGGCGTCACTCGCATGGCGCAGGCGCTGGCACAACTGGGTTAAGCGCCGCTCACACAACCCTCCTGGCGTCGTTGCGCGGCCTTGCCGTACGGCTTGTACTGTCTGCGGTCGCACGCCTCGCCAGGCGCGCTTCACTGAGTGTTGTGAGCGGCGCTAAGCCCGACGCACAACCCCCGCCTGGCACACCTGCACGGCCCGCTGGCATGACGCTGGCGGGCCGTGGCGTTTGCAGGGGGACGCTCAAGCGTGACCAACACGGGGGCGTTGTTCCGGATGCGCGCCCTGATTCAGCCTGCGGTCGGTCATTCATGCGCTTGTTCCACTCCGCCCGCGCCCCGGCGACTGTTGTATGATGGCGCAATCCCCCAACCCTCGCGAAATCCCTGCCATGAATCTTGTCACCTACCTGGGCAAACAGGTGCTGGGCGTGCTGGCCAGCTACCGGAACGGCGACATTGCCGTGGACATCTGCGGCGTATACCCACAATGGGACAACCGTCTGCGGGTGTTTTTTCCGCGCGGCCACAGCCTGCAAGTGGGCGAACTGGCCACCCTGCATCTGGACAATCGCAGCGGGGTGGACGAATTTGACTCGGCCATCCGCGTTTACCGCGCCTCGTACAAAGGCCGGGTGCTCAGCGTGGAAGACGACTGGGCGCTGCTGGAGCCGCGCGAGTGCGTGCTGATGCACGGCTTTGCCCCGGTGGTGGAAATCACCGAGTCGGGCTATGCCTTTCCGCCCGATGCCCGCCCGGAGCACCCGGTGCCCGTCTCGCCGCTGGTCAACTTGCCACGCATTGAGGGCCGCGATCGGGACAATAAAGTGGGCGTGCTGATCACCCAGGCACAAGAACAGCCACACACCACGGTGCTGGCGTTCTTGTCCAGCGAAGACGACGACATCTTTTTGATCACCTTCCCGGAAACCTTCAAGTCGCGCCTGCTCAAGCGCAACCCGCACTGCTTTTTTGTGATGGACGAGCGTGCCACCTTCACCTTCGAGCGTGCCATCCAGTGGAACTACACCATCATCGAAGGCGACGCCCACCAGATTGCCAACGGCAGCGCGCTGTTCGAATCGGTGCGCCAGGCCTTCATCGATAAAAACCCGTGGGAGCTGCCATTTTTCCTGCGCGAAGACCTGGAGATGTACCACATTCGCTGCCAGCGCGTGGTGTGCCCTGGCATCCGTGACTGAGCCGGCGCACCGGTATGCTGCTGGCGCATACTGGTCATCACGCCAACCAGATGGGAAACCCCGGCTGGCCTTGTTACAGTGTGATGACCTGCAGCCTTGTTCCGATTTTTTTTGTTTATTTCAGCTAAGGAAAACACCATGTTGCTGTCCCGTCTGAAAACCCTGGCCGTCGCGCTGACGGTGGCTGTTTCCGGCCTGGGCGCGGCCCACGCCGCTGACCCGGTTAAGGCCGGCTTTGTTTATATCGGCCCGACTGGCGACCACGGCTGGACCTACGCCCACGACGTGGGCCGCAAGGCGCTGGAAGCGCAGTCTGGCGGCAAAGTGGCCACCACCTTTGTCGAAAACGTACCAGAAACCGCCGACGCCGAGCGGGTATTCCGCGACCTGGCGCAAAAAGGCCATAAAGTGGTGTTCGGCACCTCGTTTGGCTACATGAACCAGATGGTGAAAGTGGCCAAGGCCTTCCCCAACACCATCTTCATGCACGCCACCGGCTACAAAACCAGCGCCAACCTGGGCGTGTACGACGTGCGCACCTACGAAGGTGCCTACATGCTGGGCGTAGTGGCCGGCAAGATGAGCAAGGGCAATAAGCTGGGCGTGGTGGCATCCATCCCTATCCCGGAAGTGATCCGCAACATCAACGCCTTCACCCTGGGCGCGCGCAGCGTCAACCCGGCCATCACCACCCGCGCCATCTGGGTGAATGCCTGGTTTGATCCGGGCAAGGAACGCGAAGCCGCGCTGGCGCTGATTTCGCAAGGCTGTGACGTGCTGATGCAGAACACCGATTCGCCCGCCGTGGTGCAGGCCGCGCAGGAAAAAGGCGTGCTGGCGTTTGGCTGGGATTCCGACATGAGCAAGTTTGGCGGCAAGGCCCACCTGGCTGCCTCGGTGCTGAACTGGGGGGTGATCTACAAGAAAACCCTGGACGAAGTGCAAGCCGGCACCTGGAAAACCGGCGACCTGTGGTGGGGCGTGAAAGAAGGCGCGGTGAATATCGACAACTTTGGCCCGGCAGTGCCCGCCGATGTCAAAAAGCTGGCCGAACAACGCCGCGACGCCATCAAGGCCGGCAAGCTGCACCCGTTTGGCGGCCCGATCAAGGATCAGTCTGGCAAGGAAGTGCTGGCCAGCGGCAAGAGCTATACCGACGCCGAGCTGAAAAAAATGAGCTTCTACGTGCAAGGCGTGGAAGGCAATATTCCCAAGTGATTCAGCTTGCCTGAGCTATCTTGAAGGGGCGTTTGCCCTGCTCTGCATCACGCCACGGTTGCCCTGCGCCCGTGGCGTGATGCGTTATCCCCAAGGAGGTTTTCATGACCGCAACCGCCGACACCGCCCTGCAACTGGCGCTGAGCATGCCCAAGGCTGAACTGCATGTGCATATCGAAGGCACGCTGGAGCCCGATCTGGCCTTTGCCCTGGCCCGACGCAACGGCATTACCCTGCCCTACGCCGACGAAGCTGCCCTGGCCGCTGCCTACAACTTTGACAGCCTGCAATCCTTCCTCGATCTCTACTACGCCTGTGCCGATGTATTGCGCACCGCAGACGACTTCCGCGACCTGATGCTCGCCTATCTGGAGCGTGCCGCCGCCGACCATGTGATCCACGCTGAAATTTTCTTCGACCCGCAAACCCACACCGCACGCGGCATTCCGTTTGCCACCGTGCTCGACGGCCTGGAAGACGGCCTCAAACAAGGCCAGGCGCGCTGGGGCATCAGTGGCCGGCTGATTCTGTGCTTTTTGCGCCATCTGAGCGAAGCAGACGCCTTTGCCACCCTGGCCGAAGCCGAACCGCACCTGGCCCGCATTGACGGCTTTGGCCTGGATTCCTCAGAACAAGGCAACCCGCCCAGCAAATTTCAGCGCCTGTTCGCCCGCTGCCGCGCACTGGGCAAGCCGGTGGTGGCGCATGCCGGCGAAGAAGGCCCGCCAGAGTACATCAGCCAAGCCCTCGATTTGCTGGGCTCGACACGTATCGATCACGGCGTGCGCGCCCTTGAGGATGCCGCCGTGGTCGAACGCCTGGTGCGCGAAGGCGTGCCGCTGACGGTGTGCCCGCTGTCCAATATCCGGCTGTGCGTGTTCAAGGACATGACCGAGCACACCCTGGGCAAGCTGCTGGCGCAGGGTGCCAAGGTCACGCTGAACAGCGACGACCCGGCGTATTTTGGCGGGTATCTGAACGACAACATCCGCGCCGTGCAGGCGGCGTTTCAGTTTGACGCCGCCACCTGGAAACAACTGGCGAAAAACAGCTTTGAGGCGAGTTTTGCCAGTGAGGCGGAGAAGGCGGGGTGGGTGGCGAGGTTGGAGGTGTGGTTTGCGCCGGGGGTGTGAGCTGGAGTGGTGTTGAGGGTGTTCGCTTCAAGCCTTGAGGTGCAAATCCCACGGCGCGCTTTCACCGGCAAAGCGCGCCGCCAGAAAATCCATAAGCTGTAGAGGTTCGGACTTGATCTGACAATCCGGCACCGTCAAAACGGTGAGCTGTCAGATCAAGTTGTGACTTTTGTGCCTTAAACCAATTCGCGTACCGCTTCAGGATCGAACCCTTGCGAATGTAGCTGAAGGTCATCTATCAAATCGGCCAGCTTGATCAAGCGCTTCTGGGCAGCTAGTGCGCTGCAGTGTTCATGCAGCTTGGAATCCCTCTTTATGAGCACACGATGTCGACCAAGGAACACATACGGGGTGCCGAGAGGATTCTCGAAATCGCGCGAATACAAAGCTCCTGTCCATCGTCCTTGCACTTTTGCAATGATCTGATGCTCATCTGGATTGAGAGTCAAGTTCTGCAGACGCCATCGCTGCATGAGCAAATGACTACTGCCGGCAGCCGGCCCACGATGCAAGGCCACCGTCTGAACCGTGCTTGCCGGGTCCGCATCGAAAAGCATAGAGGCACGTCGATTTGCCTCAAGTAGATACAGGGGTTCGTACGGGTGCTGACGTTTGATCTCAGTCGCCGCAGCGTACGCCAACTCCGTTAGCTGTGTCGGATATAAACCACGGAATTGCCCATCTGGCGCAGGAAAGCTCAACGTTGTTTGGGCGACGACGCTGGTTCCCGACAGTTTGCGCAGGCCCGGCCAATCCAGATGGAGGACCGTTGCTTGCTGGAATTTGCGTGAGGGGTCGACCTCATAGAGCCGAAAGCACAGCAAATCCGGATAGTCCTCAGCCGCCACGGAAAGTTCGTGTCCAGTGTATTGGTCGAAGTCACCGCCTCCACTAAGCTCGGACTCCTCTGTGAGGCGGTAGATCGACTCTGGATCGTAGGCACCGCACCCCTTCAGAAACGCTCGATAGCCATCATGTATGCATTGGGTTATCTCCCTGCCCATCTTGATGCTCTGCTTCGACTCAAGCACTTGGGCGCGATCAAGCGAGTATTCGATTCCCTGAGGTGACTGAATATTCGCAACAGCAGTGCCGACTCGCCATAGATCGAGGCATATGATGGATGGTCTCAAAGGTGCATAAAATCCGCAGACTGCCGTGGTATACATCCCTGTCGGACGATTGAGTCTCGATATGACCGAGGTGTGTTCATTCAGGCGAAACGTAACTTTTTTCTCTTCCTGACGGTAGACCAGTCCTATGGCGACGTCGACGCCCGGTCGCTCACCGCGCCATTGGAACGTATGTAGGCCATCTGCCTCCATTGCGGACATCTTGGCCCCCAGAAGCTGCGTAGGAGTCACGTCCGGAACAGTCTCCGGGACCTCTTCCACAACCCCGTCAAGGACCAATTCGATGGGCACAGCCGCACACACCAGAAGATTGCGACACTGCTCAAATACATCATCGACGACGATATCTTCAATCAGGGATAGGGTCACGGACGTCCCGGGACACATCGAGTAGTCTCGGAACACCGTGTAGTCCTTTAGCTCGTCGAGGGAGACTTCGAACTGAAGTCCGATGCCTTTGGCGTTCCCTGTTTCGAAAGCCAGAGACCGGATGTCCGCCTTAGTCGCGACAGTAAAGACCGACCAGAAACCTGTGCCGAAGCGTGCGATCTGAGCATACGATTCTGATGCGTAGGCAGCCTCCTTGGCCCTGCTGCTTGCTACGCTTAGAAAGTGGTTCAGGATGGTTCGGAGCGACATTCCGCAACCGTTATCCGTCACTGTAACCGCGTGCCTCGCACGATCAAACTCAACCCTGACCTGTGGCTGGTAATCATCAGCGAGACTGGAATGGTGCATCCGGAATCGGCATGCCTCCACCGCATTTTGAACCAGCTCACGAATCGGCGCGCCCGTCGATCTCTTCCAGACTGCGTTCGACGCGATCAAGTCGATAACCGCTCGCTTGCTCATCCTCACGCCCAAGCGCTCGAACGTTGCACCCGGCAAATCTAACCTTCGCGAGAACGGTTCAGGCCGAATCCTCAGTCGGGGGATTTTCGACTGTCGATCGATGTCGCAGTAGCCGCGGATCCATCCCTCCATATCATCAAACGTGCGATGCGCGAGTGCAAGCACGTCGCCGTCGTTGAACGTGCCGCTTACAACTACCTGACCGTCATCGGTCACCGCCAAGCTGTCACGGATGCAATCGTGCTTTCTATTCTCCCTGAAAGAGATCGCCGCCACATCGCCAGCGGTCTGTCGAGCCAGATCGACCACACCATCCAAAACACGCGTATCGCTAAATTCGATGGCGTCGGCGCAGCACAGAATGGCGGCAAGCTGCCGAACGTCCAGGACACGACCATCCGCAGCGAATGGTTTCCGCAGATTCGCTTCCAACTCCGAAACGCTCAAGTTGTGCGACTTCATGATCCAATCCAGGGGGGCGACTAAATTTTCAGGAACTCCCATTGCCAGGGCATTTTGGTGAATATATGCGCCCCCCCGCTTGGAATGTTCGCGACGCAAGTAGTCTGTCAACGGAACACAGGTTTCCCACCCATGTTTCGGAAGGTCCAACATCGTTCTGAGCGCTGGTTCCTCGCCTGGAAACACCGTCATGCCCAAGTCATGCGCATAGGCTGCGGCGATAAGGAGAAACAGCTCAGGTACCCCAAGTGACTTGCTCGACCCCGTTTCTAGGCAGTCCTTCTGGAGTACGTTTTCCAGACGCCGGACTACCTGGAATCCATGGTGCGCATCATGGCGGGTATACAAAGGAAAGTGCTGGATAGTTGTTGCGAGGATAGGCGCGATTGCCTCTACAAATTGAGCGGCGCGATCCGCGTATTCCGGGCTTTGCGAGGCGAGATGTAAAAAGACTCTCGTACTTTTTAGTTCTTCGATGGGATCTCTCTGCTGCACTGTTATTTCCTCATTTGATTCCTATTGCTCTTAATTTTTGCGTCCCGAGTGATAATATCCCCATTCGTAGTAAATAACATCGAACATGCCAAAAACCCGTCACAACTTCACCCCAGAATTCAAACTCGAAATCGTCTAAAAAATTGTCGCCTAACAACATCGCCGAGCTCTGCCGCGACCCTGGACTCAGCGAAACCGCTGTCCGGCGCTGGGCGGCCCAATACTGCACTGAGCTCAATCGTTCTGCCCGTTACGAGACAACAACCTAAAGCAAAGCTTTACTACCACCAATAGCCTGCTGCAAGGTGTGAGTGAACAAAAACAAGCACAGCGAGTTATTAGGCGAGGGCAGAAAACCTCGGTTTTTATAGAAATCGGCAGCTTTCTGGTCTTTCGCATCAACCACTACGGCAGCCACACCTGCGTGTGCCGAGATTTCGTAAATTCTTTCCAGTGCATTCTGCAGCAGGAGAGAACCAAGCCCTTTTCCCTGGATATTGATACAGGTGGCAAACCGGCCCAGACGGACCACCGGCACCCGATTGGGCAGCCGATTGTGAGAGGGGCAATTTCTCCCATCAACATCGCTCACGGTCAGGGTATAGAACCCCAAAATAGTGGCCGGGTCGCTAGGATCCACCGCCACAAAAGTGCGAGCGATGTTTTTTTCTTGTTGTTGACCGGCCATGGTCGCCAGCCAGTTATTCAGTTGCGCTTGCCCGCAATCGAAATTTTTGCGGTGATGTATCGAGCTCAAAGACTGAACCTGAACCTTCATCTGTTGTCTTTCTCGCGTTGTAGCGCTGAACTGCGTCTACCAAGGCAGGTGCTGGAGGGGGAGGGTTATCTAGCAAGTTAAAGAACCATGCAGTGTCATCACCAGACAGCCGCATGATTCGTTCGCTTTCTACAATTTTCTCAGCCTTCTCCAGTGCTGCTTGGGTGACGAACTGGTTCAATGTTGATCCGACCATATTGGCGGCGAGCTCCAACACGTCTATGACGTGGTTGGGAACTCGTGCCGTGATACGGCCCCGGCTTACCGAAGTCACATCCTGCAACTTGGCCTTGGCCATTGCTTCGCTCCTGTTGATAGGGCTGCTGCCCTTATGCTTCCTACGAGGCCAGATGCTCCTCATTTCCACTTCACGGTAGGGACAACAGCCCCTTACATAAAAACGCCGTCTACTCTGCGCGCGCTTGTGCATTTTGATGGTGCCATATTGCCACCACCAAATCAAGGATGGGTGGCAATATGGCACCATATGAAATTAGACGCGTACATGCATTTCTATGCGCGTGCATTGAGCGCTTCTTCCCCTCCGGGTCTCTTCCCCAAAAAACCCCCTCCGCCGCTTGACTTGCTAACATCGCAGTGATGTAATTACTAACATATTAGTATAACACCGGGCCACGCCCGATTTCTCTAGGAGGAGACTGAGCATGAACATCAAGACCTTGCTGTTGACCGGTGCCGTGGTGGCATCCCTGCCGGCGCTGGCAGAAGACATCACCCTGAAGGTGGCGCATTTTCTGCCTTCTGGGGTGCCTACCCAGCAAAAGGTGCTGCAGCCGTGGTGCGAGGCGCTGAAAAAAGACTCTGCCGGGCGTATTGGCTGCCAGTTCTTCCCGGCCATGCAGCTGGGCGGTACGCCGGCGCAGTTGGTGGATCAGGTGAAAAACGGCATTGCCGATGTGGTGTGGACCGCGCCGGGGTATTCCACTGGGCGCTTCCCGGCCATTGAGGCGTTTGAGCTGCCGTTCATGGTCAGCGATGCCACCTCGGGCAGCCGTGCGGTGTGGAAATACTACCAGCAGCACGCGCAAAAGGAATTTGCCGCCTACAAGGTGCTGGCGTTTCAGGTGGATGGCGGCCAGGCGGTGAATACCGCCAAGCGTGAGGTGAAAACCCTGGCCGACTGGCAGGGGCTGAAGCTGCGCAGCTCCACCCGTCTGGGGGCCAAAACGCTGGCGGCGCTGGGCGGCTCGCCGGTGGCCATGCCGCCGGCGCAGGTGACCGAAGCCATTGCCAAGGGCGTGGTGGATGGCGCGCTGGGGGCCTGGGAGATGGTGATCCCCACCAAGATCAACGAGGTGGCCAAGTTCCACAGCCAGCCGGCGGCTGGCCAGCCCTATCCCACCGCCACGGTGCTGATGGTGCTGATGAACAAGCAGAAATTCGACGGCCTGCCGGCTGAGCTGAAAGCCATCATCGACAAGCACAGCGGTGCAGTGATGGTGGACAAACTGGGCCAGACCTTTGACGACGAAGCGGCTGCCGCACGCAAGAAAATTGCTGCCCAGGGCAACAAGATGGTCGATTTCAGCGCCAGCGAGCTGGCGGCCATGAAAAAAGCCAGCGCCGGGGTAGAGCAGGAATGGATTCAGCAGCTGAATGCCAAGGGGCTGGATGGTGCCGCGCTGGCGGCGGCGGCCCGCGAGCTGGCCGGCAAGAAGTAATGCAGCCCGGCGGGCCGGCCACCGCACAGACCTTGGCGGTGATCCCGCCAGGGGCACACCGCCCCGTCTGGCTGCCGGCCCGGTTGACGACCCACAAGGGAGATTGAAATGCACGATCCAATGGGCCTGCCCCACCAACTGGTTGAACACGACCGGGCGGAGCACTGGCTGATTCTCGCCAGCAAAGCCATGGCGGTATCCGGGGGGCTGTTGTTTGTCGGGCTGATTGCCATGTCGCTGGTGTCGATCATTGGCCGCAAGCTGGGCTTTGGCTCGGTCAACGGCGACATCGAGCTGATGCAGGCTGGCACCGCCGTGGCGGCGTCGGCGTTTTTACCGTATTGCACCTTGCTGGGGGAGCACATCAAGGTGGATTTCTTTACTGAAAACATGCGCGCCTCACGCAAGCGCCCGATTGATGGCGTGGCCGAGCTGTTATTGGCCGGTGTGGCCGGCGTGCTGGCCTGGCGCACCCTGCTGGCTGCCGAGGCCATTCACGAAGCCGGCGAAGTGACCACGCTGGTGTCGCTGCCAGTGTGGATGCCTACCCTGGCGCTGGTGCCGGGGCTGGCGCTGATGGCGCTGTGCGCGCTGTATCGGGCCTGGGCGTCGTTCAAGCCAAATAAAACCCTGCCGGGGAGAGCATGAGCATGAGTGGCACCACTGTAGGCTTGATCGGATTTGCCGTGCTGCTGGCCATGCTGGCGGTGCGGGTACATATTGCCGTGGCAATGTTTTTAACCGGATCGGGCATTTATCTGGTGATCAACGCCGGGATGATGGATGGCTTGCTGTATACGCTGAATAATCTGGTGTATGCGCGGGTATCCAATTACGACCTGGCGGTGATTCCGCTGTTTATCCTGATGGGCCAGTTTGCCACCCATGGCGGCCTGTCCAAGGCGCTGTTCAAGGCGGCGGGGGCCTTGATTGGCCACTGGCGCGGCGGGCTGGCCATGGCGGCCACGGCGGCGTGCGCGGCGTTTGGTGCCATTTGCGGCTCGTCGCTGGCCACTGCCGCCACCATGGGCCAGGTGGCGCTGCCAGAGCTGCGCGCGCATGGTTATTCTGGCCGGCTGTCTACCGCCACGCTGGCGGCATCGGGCACGCTGGGCATTATGATTCCGCCGTCGGTGCCGCTGGTGATTTACGCGGTGCTCACCCAGGAATCCATCGGCAAGCTGTTTGTCGCCGCCGTGGTGCCGGGCATTCTGGCCGCGCTGGGGTATTTGCTGGTGATTGCCATTATTGTGCGCCGCGACCCCAGCGCCGGCCCGGCAGGTGAAAAAACCCCGTTTGCCGAGATGATCCGGGCGCAGATCAATATCATCCCGGTGCTGCTGGTGTTTATGGTGGTGATTGTCGGCATCTACGGCGGCTGGGCCAACCCAACCGAAGCGGCGTCGATTGGCGCGGCGGCCTGCGGTGTGCTGGCCTTTATCACCGGCGGCATGCGCGGCAAGGGCTTTCTGGACAGCATTTACGGCACCGCACACGCTACCGGCATGATTTTTATGGTGCTGATTGGCGCAGATTTGCTTAATTCCAGCCTGGCGCTGTCGCAAATGCCCGGCGAGCTGGCAAACTGGGTGAAGGACAGCGGGCTGCCGCCGTTATTGGTGTTGGGCGCTATCCTGCTGATTTACATCCTGCTGGGCTGCGTGATGGATTCGCTGGCGATGATCCTGCTGACCATCCCGATTTTTTACCCAATGATTATGGGGCTGGACTTCTTTGGCCTGCCGGTGGAAGACAAATCGGTGTGGTTTGGCATTCTGGCGCTGATGGTGGTGGAAATCGGCCTGGTGCATCCGCCGGTGGGGATGAATCTGTACGCGATCAACAAGCTGGCCAAGGACGTGCCAATGAAAGAAACCGCCATCGGGGTGATGCCCTTCCTGGCGTCGGATTTCCTGCGCATCATCCTGCTGGTGTGTGTGCCGGGGCTGAGTCTGGCGCTGGTGCACTGGCTGGGGTAATCCTTTTGCCGCGAGCAGCAACGCCTGGCCAGCCGGGCGTTGCGCCGGGGGTGAACCACCTCAGGGCAGGCATGCCGGGGATAGCCCAGTGCCTGCCGCTTGAAACCCGGCAACTTTCTCGCTTATAGTGGCCGTTCACTGATATTTTTTTGACCGTTCATGCCGCCCATGTCTGCCTGCCGCCACGCCCTGCCTTCCCTGTCCACCGCCGCCCTGGCGATTGGACTGGTCTGCGCGCCGGTTGCCTGCGCCGGTTTGAAATCGAAAAAACGACGCCTCCGCTGACGGGGATGTCGTGTCCCGTCGGGCGGATTGCCGGACGGGATGTCAGTCGTGCCTTATTGCCACACCTGCTTTCAGTCCGCGGCCCTGCCGATGGGACGGTGTATCCGTTTCCCACTTCCGACTGAAAGGTTTTTCCCATGCAATCGTGTTTTTCAGGTGTCTGGCTGCCCATCCTCACCCCGTTTCACCACGACCGTATCGACCACCCCGCTCTGGCGCAGCTGGCCCAAGACCGGGTGGCGCAAGGCGTGGCCGGCCTGGTGGCCGGGGCCACCACTGGCGAAGGTGTGCTGCTGCACCCCGGCGAACAAGAGGCGATTTTTGCCACCCTGCGCACCGCCGTGCCCAATACGCCCATTGTGCTTGGTGTCACCCAATTTGCCAGCCACGCTGCCGTGGCCCAGGCGCGCAGTCTGGCCGCGCTGGCACCGGATGGCCTGCTGGTGACACCCCCCAGCTATGTGCGTCCCTCGCAGGATGGCATGCGCCGGCATTTTGAAGCAGTGGCCGAAGCCAGCGACCTGCCGCTGCTGATTTACGATATTCCCTATCGCACTGGTGCCACCCTCTGTCTGGACACGCTGCAGGCGCTCAGCCAGGACCCACGGATTGCCGGCATCAAGGCATGTGGCTGCACGGTAGAACGCTGGATGCAATTAATCCACGCCACCCGGCTGCAGGTGCTGTGCGGCGATGACGCGCAAAATTTCACCGCGCTGTGCCTGGGCGCACACGGCACCATTGCCGCCTCGGCCCATGTGCTGACCCGCTGGCATGTGCGCCTGCAGGCACAGATTGCTGCCGAACAGCTTAACCACGCCCGCCAGATTGCCGTGGCGCTGGACCCGCTGATCCAGCTGCTGTTTGCCGAACCCAATCCGGCCCCGCTGAAGGCGCTGCTGGCCCGCAGCGGCGAATGCCAAAACGCGCTGCGCGCGCCCTTTGCTCCGGTGAGCGCGGGGTTGGGCGAAGCGCTGTGGGCGGGATATCAGCGGGCGCAGGCTCAGTTGGCAGACGTGGCGGAGCCCGCCTGTCCATCACGCTAACCCCCTTGAAAAGTGGCCCCTCGCCACGGCGGGCGTCTGGCCAGAGGTTGGCCAAACCACGCTGGCTAGACCCGTCCGCACCTCCCGGCGTGCCACAGTCGGCTATGTGCCCACCCGCGCTGAATAAAAACTCCACTCGCCCTGCGCATTGCGCTGCGGGGTGATTGGCCAGGCAAAAGCATCGTGCAGGATGGCACCAGTCAGCACCTGTTCCGGCGCGCCCACGGCGCGCAGCTGGCCTTCAGCCAACAGGATGATCCAGTCTGCGTAGCTGGCGGCCAGTTCCAGGTCGTGCAGCACTTGCACCACGGTTTTACCCTGGCGGGTCAGTTGGCGCAGCAGGCCTTGCACGCCGTGCTGGTGGCGGATGTCGAGGTGGTTGGTGGGTTCGTCCAGCAGCAGCAGCGGGGTGTCCTGCGCCAGGGCGCGGGCGATGGCCACGCGCTGGCGTTCGCCGCCCGACAGGCTGGCAAAGCGGTGGCTGGCCTTGTGGCTGAGTGCCACCGCCTGCAACGCCTGGTCCACTGCCTGCTGGTCGGTGGATGATGGCAGCTGAAACCAGGCCTGATGTGGCTGGCGGCCCAGCGCCACGCAGGCGCGCACCGACAGCGGCAGCTGGCTGGGCGGGTGCTGGGCCACCCAGGCCAATTGCCTGGCGCGTTGCGCGGCAGACATTTGGCTGAACGGCGTGCCAAACAGGGTCATCTGGCCAGACTGGCTGGGCTCCAGCCCGCCGAGCAGGCGCAACAGGGTGGATTTGCCCGCGCCATTGGGGCCAATGATGGCGGTGACGGCAGCACGGGGAATCTGCACACTCAGCCGGGCCAGACGCCGTTGCGCGCCGTGCTGGCGGCTGATGTCACTGGCGCACAGCGCCCACGGCGAATCAAGCCTGTCCATGCGCCTCCCGTCGGTGGCGCTGCCACAGTAACCAGATAAAAAACGGCGGCCCGGTAAACGCGGCCAGCAGGCCGGCGGGCAAATCCACCGGGTAAACCACGCTGCGGGCGGCGCTGTCGATCAACAACAAAAACAGCCCGCCCACCCAGGCCGAACGCACAATCAGCTGACGACGGGTGCCGCCCAGCAGCAGGCTGAGCGCATTGGGTACCATCATGCCGATAAAACCAATCACCCCAGACAAAGACACCGCAGCCCCCACCGCCAGCGCCGCGCCCAGCGTGGTGAGCAGCCGGGTGCGGGTCACGTCGATGCCCAGCGCCTGAGCGGATTCTTCGCCCAGCAACAGCGCATCCAGCTGGCGGCCTACTGCCAGCAACAGCGCCAGCCCAAGCAATATGATAAAGCCAGCGCTGCCCAGCGAGGCAAAGCCGGCCTCGCCCAGATTACCGGCCAGCCAGGCCATCGCCCCGCGCAGGGTCAGGTCATCCGACAAAAACAGCAGCAGGCTGGTCAGCGCAGCGCAACACGCGCCCACCACCAGGCCAATCAGCAGCAAGCCGGTTTCGCCGCCGCGCACCAGGCCGTTGAGCAGCACAATCAGCTGGGTGACGGCCAAGCCGCCCGCAAAGGCGGCCAGCGGCACGCTCAGCCCGCCCACACCGCCACAAAACAGCAGCAGAATCACCCCGAGCGCGGCCCCGCTGGCGGTGCCAATCAGGCCGGGATCGGCCAGCGGGTTGCGAAACAGCGCCTGCAAGGCGGCACCGCTGGCAGCCAGCGCCGCCCCCACCAGCAGCGCGGTCAGCACGCGTGGCACACGCAAACCGTGCACCATCGGGTCCTGCCAGTCTGGCCAATGCCAGCTGCCGCCGCCCAAGCCGCAGGCCCACAGGCCCAGCGCCACGCCGGGCAGCAGCCAGACCAGCCACGGTGTCATCCTGCGCCCGTTCATAGCGCCCGCAGCTGCCGGATAATCTCCGGGCTGTCCAGGGTGATCATGAACACCTCGTGTGCGCGCATTTCCACCACCTTGCCCTGGCGCGCCGCCGGGCTGCCGGCCAGCTCTGGCCGAGCCCTGAGCGCGTCCACGCTGCCATACACCGCGCGATTATGGCTGGCGACAATCACCACATCCGGGCGGGCTTGCTGCCAGGCTTCGCGGTTAAGCGGCTTGATGCCGTCCACCTGCCCGGCGGCGTTGATGCCGCCGGCGGCGCGAATCAGCGTGTCGGCGGCGGTACCGCGCCCGGCCACCATGCGGCCATCGTAGCTGATCAGATAGCGCCTGCCGCTGG
>ERZ724523.56-NODE-56-length-65685-cov-8.544736_pt1 | contig 65685 bp, 45 predicted proteins | sample MGYA00376056_ERZ724523 | MGnify/ENA primary metagenome ERZ724523 (study PRJEB28724, sample SAMN07190888) | wastewater metagenome | isolation source: influent of sewage treatment plant in Hong Hong | place: USA: Christiansburg, Virginia | collected 2016-03-01 ... | reverse complement strand
CAAACTAATTAAAACTACTTCCGTGCAGCGAAGCCCTCGATCATAGCACTGATTTATTGGCCAGCGCAAGAGGCACGGAAGAAAATTAGTAAATATTACGAATCGAAATTCGATTTCCCGCACATCCGCTCAACTTGAGGGGTTGTCCTTAAGTACCGAAATAGGTAACGCAGACAGTTCTGCAACCATTGCTACAAACGCTACCGCAGCCCCCGCGATGAGGGCCTCGCCCTTATTTACAGTGGCGGCCGTGGCATTCCCTGCAGCACCAAGAGCGTTGTAGTCTTGCATTTGCCACCCAAGCTTCGCACTGCGCCCATTCCCCAATATCGGAAGTGCTTTCGCTCGCTCTTGCGAGCTTGACTTGAAGTCCTGCGCCTTTGTCATATCAACATAATTTGACTTCAGCGCCAACATCATCGAAGTCTCTAGTTCTCCGCCATGAATACCAAATCGATGCTCTTCGGCTGAAAACATTTCATCGACAAGCTTGGGCATGGGTAAATTCGACCAACTACATGAATAGACAACCAGGTCGTATTTGGCGCGCAGATCTCGTGCCACGATGTCCATTACACTGACTTGTCCGCCATGCGAGTTAAAGAGTAAGAGCTTTTTAACCCCCGCGCGAGCCACACTTGCACCGATGTCCATCCAGAGCTGAATGATCGTTTGCGCACTAAGGCTCAGCGTACCCGGGAACCGCTCATGCTCGTTACTTTTCCCAATCGCCTGGGTTGGCAATATAAGAACTGGCAAGTTGACATCCATCAGAGGCAAACTTGCCTGCACAATGCCGTCAATCAATGTCTGATCCACGCTAAGTGGCAAGTGAGGCCCGTGCTGCTCGATAGCTGCCACAGGCAAAACGGCTACGACATTGTCAATCGCAGGCGACATATTAAGGCTGGCAAAGTCCTGCCATGTAAGGTCTGCCCAGAACCTGGATTTAAGTTTCATGCGACGATCTTATATGGAGGGGCATGACAACGATAGGGGACATTAACGCAGCGTTTTGGCTTTGCCACACTAGCAAAGATTAGGCTTGAGCTTTACCCTTACGCAAATTTACGCCCCATTCAAATATGAGCGACAACCCAGAGCATGTTGCTGCGCGCCGCCCTAACAGGGAACTAACATCCCGCACATTGCTCCCACACCACATATGTCGACTCTTAAACGCTGCCAACTCACCATCTGCGCCCTGCTATTCACCACGGCGTGGATCTTCAGTGTCGCTAGGGCCGATACTTTTGCAAAATCCGTCGTTAGCACTGAGCAGGTTCGCGCGGAACTGATGGCTCATGTGCCGCAGGGGGTCAGCGCAGGACAAAAAATTTGGGTTGGACTGCAACTGGCCCATCAACCCGACTGGCACACCTACTGGAAGAACCCCGGAGATTCAGGTCTGCCGACCAGTCTGGAATGGAATTTGCCGCCTGGCGTCAATTCGGGAGAGATCAATTGGCCTAAGCCACACAAGATCACCATTGGAAACCTCGTCAACTACGGCTATGACGGAAAGATACTGCTGCCAGTTCCACTTGAGATTAGCCCAAACTTCAAACCCGGCGTGCTGTCCAACGATCTCGAAATCAAACTGAAAGCATTCTGGCTGGTGTGTCGCAAGGAATGCATTCCGCAAGAAGGCGAGTTCTTACTCAAAATTCCTCTAAAGAGTTCGACGGCACTGAATGCAGATGACTTCTCAAGAGCGATTGCTGCTCAGCCTAAAGAGATCGCAGATCAAAACGCAAAATCTGAAGTCCACGGCCAAATTCTCTTGCTCAGTCTATCCAACTTACCTGCATCCGAACAAGGTAAAAAGCTGGAAATTTTCCCCGAAGAACCAGAAATCATTGCCCCCGCTGCAGCTTGGGCGCAAGCATGGAAAGGAAATGTGTGGACAGCCAACTTGCCCTTATCGCCACAACGCAGCCAAAGCCCTCAATCGATCCCATGGGTGATCGTCGGTGCAAATGGAAGCTACCGAACACAAGTAAATGTAAACGGCGCTTGGCCAGCTGCACTTGATTCACAAGAGCTTGCGTCATTGCAGCCCAGCGCAAGCTTACCCACGCCACCGGCAGATATTGGGTTTGCAGTCGCCTTGCTTGGTGCCTTGCTAGGTGGCTTGATTCTGAACCTGATGCCGTGCGTATTCCCTGTCCTTGCCATCAAGGTCATGGGCTTTGCGCGGCACGCAAACGATAAGCATGCGCACCGCGTAAGCGGAATTGCCTATACCGTTGGCGTCGTACTGTCATTCTTAGCATTAGGGTCCTTGATGCTGGTCCTCCGTGCAGCTGGCGAGCAACTTGGCTGGGGTTTCCAGTTGCAGTCGCCGGCCGTGGTTGCCGCTTTAGCGCTGCTTTTTACCGCCATGGGCCTAAATTTGGCTGGACTTTTTGAGTTTGGCCAAATACTGCCTCATCGGTTGCGCACACTGGAATCTCGCAACCCTGCGATCAATGCATTCTTGTCCGGCGTGCTAGCTGTCGCTGTTGCCTCCCCTTGCACAGCCCCCTTCATGGGCGCATCGCTTGGATTTGCCGCCGCGATGCCTGCAGCGCAAGCCATCTCGGTGTTTGCGGCCCTTGGGTTAGGAATGGCATTCCCCTATCTACTGGCAAGTCTGGTGCCTTCCGTTGTTCATCTGTTGCCAAGTCCAGGCGCCTGGATGGAAACATTTCGGCGGTTCATGGCCTTCCCTCTGTTTGCGACAGTCATCTGGCTCGTTTGGGTCCTGGGGCAACAAACAGGCATTGACGGCGCTTCGGCGTTGCTAGCCACATTGTTGGCAACGACCTTTGCACTATGGTCAATCAGCCTGGTGGGGAAGACACGCAAAATCGTGGGTGGGCTGAGTCTTTTTCTACTTGCACTGACCATTTGGGTAATGGGCCCAGTCGCGATGAAAGCGTCGGATGCCTCAAACACACCGACCAACCAGGGTATCTGGCAGGCCTGGGAGCCGGGCAAAGTAGACCAATTGACATCCGCAAATCAACTTGTGTTCGTTGATTTCACAGCCGCTTGGTGCGTGACATGCCAATACAACAAGAAAACAACTTTAGCCAATGAAACAATATTGGCAGACCTGAAAGCCAAGAATGTCGCCCTGTTGCGAGCGGATTGGACCCGAAGAGACCCCGCAATCTCCGCCGCCCTGTCAGGCTTAGGCCGCAACGGGGTTCCGGTATATGTGTTTTACAAAAAAGGTGCAGTGCCTCAAATCTTGTCCGAGGTGCTGGGCGTGGATGAAATACGTGCAGTCATTGCCTCGCTGTAAAACCCTTGTGCATGTACACGTATCAGCGGCTTTGGCAGATACCGACTGAACGCCTGCGACAATCGGGGAATGAGCAACACCGCCCCAATCTCATTTCCAACACTGAAAAACGACACGTTCCTGCGCGCATGCATGCGCCAGGCAACTGACCACACCCCCGTTTGGCTGATGCGCCAGGCCGGGCGCTATTTGCCTGAATATTGCGCCACGCGTGCCAAGGCGGGCAGCTTCATGGGCTTAGCCACAAACGTTAATTTTGCGACCGAAGTCACCTTACAGCCACTGGAGCGCTATCCACTTGACGCTGCCATCCTTTTCAGTGACATCCTGACTGTCCCCGATGCCATGGGTCTCGGCCTGTCATTTGCACAAGGCGAAGGCCCCCGTTTTGCGACCGCCGTGCGCGATGAAGCCGCCGTAGCCAAGCTTGCCGTACCCGACATGCACAAGCTCCAGTACGTGTTTGATGCCGTCACCTCAATCCGCCATGCGCTGGATGGCCGGGTACCGCTGATCGGCTTTTCTGGCAGTCCGTGGACGCTGGCCTGCTACATGGTTGAAGGCAAAGGCTCTGACGACTACCGTTTGGTTAAGACGCTGATGTACCAGCGTCCTGACTTGATGCACAAGATTCTTTCCATTAACGCAGATGCCGTCGCGCTTTACCTCAACACGCAAATTGAAGCCGGCGCTCAAGCGGTCATGATTTTTGACAGTTGGGGCGGCGTGCTCGCCGATGGTGCATTCCAAGAGTTCAGCATGGCATACACAAAGCGCGTGCTGGCCCAGTTAAAACGCACGCACGCTGGTGAAATCATCCCCCGCATCGTCTTCACCAAAGGTGGTGGACTTTGGCTGGACGAGATGTCAGCCCTTGAATGCGACGTTTTAGGTCTGGACTGGACAGTGAACTTGGGACGTGCTCGCAAATTAGTGGGCGGCGACGTGGGTGGACCGGGGAAAGCACTTCAAGGCAACATCGACCCCAATGTGCTGTTTGCAACGGCACCGCAGATTGAGGCACAAGTGCGCCATGTTTTGGACAGCTTTGGCAAGCCACACATTGATTCAACAACCAGTGGCCCCACCCATATTTTTAATTTGGGGCACGGCATCAGTCAGTACACGCCGCCTGAAAATGTAGCGGTATTGGTCGAGGCGGTACACCGTATTTCCAGCGCAAGCCGGGTATAGCGCCATACGCTCATTTTGAAAGGAATGCAGCGTATGTTGCAATCCTTTTCTTGACACCGAGCTTGACTTATTCACAAATTCACAAAACTAGGGTAATTACCAATCTCAAGTGCGCCCTCAGTTGCTTCAAATCTAATAGCAACTGTAACTTGTTGATTTATATAGCAATTGAAAATTGCCGAATTTCTGAGCATCGCAGCTAAGGCATTGATTTTCAAGGCTTGCCAGAGCACTTGGGCAGCTTATAAACAAAGTTATCCACAGGAAATTTGGATTCCGAGCTAAGTTGTTAAAAATCAAAGACTTACCGCCAACTTCATCAGTTGTATTGAACATTTTGTCGATATTGCACACCCATGCTCTACACGCTTAGCGTCGCTGTACTTACACCGGCTCACAGCGGCTTGGCGTGGCGACCTGACGCCATTCATTTGAGTGGATTACTCAGTTATTCCAGCGATTTCAAATATCCCCCAGGGTCCTTGGTAAGGGTTCCTTTGGGAAAGCGCGAGACATTGGGGATCGTATGGGCTCAAGCACCCCGCTCGGAATCAAATTTGACGGATAGCGAGCTGAAGTTGCGCGCGATTGCGTCTGCTTTTGATTTCTCTTTACCGTTGAGTAGTTCTTGGCTCAAGCTGGTTGAGTTTGCCGCCGCGTACTACCACCGCTCAATTGGCGAGGTGGCCTTGAACGCACTTCCGCCAGCGCTTCGCGCCTTGACGCACGAACAGTGGGCGAGAAAATTGCGCCGAAAGCCAAAATCCGCCCCAGAGGCATCGATGGGTTCAACGGCGCCCGCAGACTTAATGCCCGAGCAAGCCAAAGCACTTCAAGACATTCAGGAGTGCGTAGGACCTTTTTTGCTGTTTGGCGCAACAGGAAGTGGCAAAACAGAGGTTTACCTCCAAGCAGTGCATAGGGTTTTGGAGAGTGATCCGTACGCGCAAGCTTTGGTGATGGTGCCAGAAATCAACCTGACGCCGCAGTTAGAGGCGCGCTTTATTGCGCGGTTTGCACCTATTCACGGCCGACAGTCTGTCATCTCACTACACAGTGGCCTGACACCCGCGCAGCGACTCACAAACTGGCTTGCCGCTCACAAAGGCGCGAATAACTTAGGCGTCCGAATTGTTTTGGGGACGCGCATGGCGATTTTTGCGTCCATGCCGGGGCTCAAGCTCATTGTGGTGGACGAGGAGCACGACCCCAGTTACAAAAGCCAGGATGGTGCACGCTACTCAGCGCGCGATCTGGCGATCTACCGTGGCCGTCTAGAGGGGGCAAAAGTCATCCTGGGCAGCGCCACGCCGTCCCTTGAAAGCTGGCGACACGCCAATGCAGCAGCTGGTCACGTCAGCCGCTACCAGAGGCTCGACATGCCCAGCCGAGTAGGCGCAGGAGACCTTCCGAAGATTCGCCTTGTTGACATGACGCTCCAGCCCGCTAAGACACTGTTTTCTGCAGCCCTGATAGATGCGATGACGCAACGGGTCGCGCGTGGCGAGCAGTGCATGGTTCTATTGAATCGGCGGGGCTACGCCCCCGTATTAAGTTGCAACGCCTGTGGCTGGAAAAGCGACTGTGCAAATTGCAGCGCGCACCGCGTATTTCACAAAATTGATCGGACGCTGCGCTGTCACCACTGCGGCTTCACAGAGCGTGTTCCGAGAGCTTGCCCCGAATGTGGCAATGTCGACATCACCCCGCTTGGACGTGGGACCGAACAAATTGAAGAGCAATTGGGTAAGCTCTTTGAGTCAGTCCAGCGCCCAGATGACACGCCAGCCCGAGTTCTGCGCATCGATGCTGACTCCACCCGTCAAAAAGGCGAGCTAAACAAGCAATTATCAGAAGTCCACGCCGGAGACGTCGACCTCTTGGTCGGAACCCAGATGATTGCCAAAGGGCACGACTTTCGGCGCGTAACGCTTGTCGCAGCTATCAACCCTGATGGCGCCCTCTTTTCCTCGGATTTCCGAGCACCGGAGCGGATGTTCGCCTTGTTAATGCAAGCAGCCGGTCGAGCTGGCAGAGACAGCAAAATCAGCGCGAGCAGTGAAATGTGGATTCAAACCAGTTTCCCTGCGCATCCGCTTTTCAAGGCGCTGAGGCAACATGATTTCCCGTCATTCGCGGACCAGGAGCTCATTGAACGAGATCAGGCTGGCATGCCACCATTCAGCTTTCAGGCCTTGATCAGGGCAGACGCTTCAACACAGGAAGCGGCACAAGCCTACCTAACAGCAGTTTCAGAAGCATCTCAGCCCCTGATTCATGCCGACAAGGTCACCCGCTACCCCTGCGTTCCGCTGACAATCCAGCGCGTCGCCAATGTTGAGCGCGCACAAATGCTGGTTGAAAGCCATTCCCGTCAGGCATTGCACGCCTTTTTGGATGCTTGGCATCCCATCCTGCATGCCATCAAGGCGAACCCGTCGCACAAAGGCATTATTCGCTGGGCGATCGACGTCGACCCCCTGTTGATTTGAACAGTTCCACAAAAGCGGATAATCGCGCCTAGAAAACCTGCTGATTTTTCACTTGTATACCGATGCAACCACACACGCTGGCCTCATGCTGCATAGCAAACCTTTGCCGCTAGAGGGCGCAGTCACCGTATCCATCGTCAGCCACGGACATGCTCATTTGATCATTCCGCTGCTGAAGCAGTTGGATTTGTACTGCCATGCATTGATCGCGAAAGTCATCGTGACCGTCAATCTGGAAGAAGAAGACTTCCAGTGGGAAGACATCAGCTTGCGCTTCCCCATCAAACTGCTGGTCAACAGTTCGCCAAAAGGCTTTGGGAAAAACCATAATCACGCATTTCTGGATTGCGACACAGGCTGGTTTCTGGTTCTGAACCCTGACATAGAGTTTGATTCCGACGTCCTCAAAAGCATGCTCTCGCGGGCGAAATCAGATGTCGGCTTGATGGCACCCGCAGTGTGGGAGCCTGAAAAGCAGACGGCGACACCAGAGCGCGGCATCATCACCCCATGGGAAGTGTTCGGCGGTCGGCTTCTCGGACGAAAATCTCCACCTGCCCCCGTTTGGTTTCCAGGCATGTTCATGCTGTTTCGATCAAAGGCCTTCGCCCAAGTCAAAGGGTTTGACGAGCGCTTTCACATGTACTGCGAAGATTTCGACATCTGTGCACGCCTTCGAGACATCAACTGGGGCCTACAGCGCGACCTGGAAGCCCACGTCCTGCATGCCGCGCAACGTGAGAGTCATGTCCGCCCCCGGTATTTCCTGTGGCACTTGCACAGTCTGGCGCGGTTGTGGCTTAGCAAGCCATTTTGGCGATACTGGTCTTCTGAGCTTCGATCTCGTTAGACTCGAGCTCTCCTTCAGCCTCTGGATATAAACCATGAACAGCTGTCACAGAAGACGACTTTTCTCATTGATCTCACTCACGGCCTTTTTGGTGTGCATCGCACCGAGTTCGTCGTTTGCTCAAAGCGCGCCACGCGAATTCCCTCGGAGCGCCATGCGGGGCATCCTTCAAATTGTGGCGCCGCCGTCCGTCCTGCTTGACAGTCATCCTGACCGATTGTCGCCGGGCGTGCGAATTCGCAGCCCTTACAACATGGTGTTGATGTCTGGCGCTTTGGTGGGTGAGCGCATGCTGGTCAACTTCACGCGCGATTCGGGCGGCTTGATTCATGAGGTCTGGGTTCTGACCCCAGAAGAGGCGTCGCTGAAGCGTGAGTTAGCGACCTCTCCGCGCAACTTTCAGTTCAGCTCTGAGGCGGACAAAGCCCCCAGGGATGACGGCAAGACGCCATTCCACATGCTGCCCAAGTATCCGCAGCAATAATTTCCCCTTTAAAACCCTGCTTTCGGCATACCCCAAGGGCATGTCTAGCTATTATTTACATAGCAAATGTCTCAAAAAGTCTTTATCAAAACCTTTGGCTGCCAGATGAACGAGTACGACTCGGACAAGATGGTGGATGTCCTGAACGCAGTCAGCGGCTACGAGCCCACCGATGACGTGGACGAAGCCGATCTGATCTTGTTCAACACCTGTTCTGTGCGAGAAAAAGCCCAGGAAAAGGTGTTCAGCGATCTGGGGCGCATCAAGCACCTCAAGAAAAAGGGCGTGCTGATTGGTGTGGGCGGCTGTGTGGCCAGCCAGGAGGGCGCAGCCATCATTCAACGCGCGCCTTACGTAGATGTGGTGTTTGGTCCCCAAACCTTGCATCGGCTGCCAGAGATGTTGAAAGCGCGTGCCAGCCAGAACCGCTCGCAAGTGGACATCAGCTTTCCAGAGATTGAAAAATTCGACCACTTGCCCCCTGCACGTACCGTGGGCGCCAGTGCCTTTGTGAGCATCATGGAGGGCTGCTCCAAATACTGCAGCTACTGCGTGGTGCCCTACACCCGGGGTGAAGAAGTCAGTCGACCTTTTGACGATGTTTTGATTGAAGTGGCGGGACTGGTGGCCCAAGGCGTTAAGGAAGTCACCTTGCTTGGCCAGAATGTCAATGCCTACCGAGGCAAGATGGGTGATACAGCCGAGATCGCTGACTTTGCGACCTTGATCGAATACGTGGCCGACATTCCGGGTATAGAGCGCTTGCGCTTCACCACCAGCCATCCCAATGAGTTCACCAAACCGCTGATCGAGGTGTATGCCAAGGTGCCACAACTGGTCAGCCATTTGCACCTGCCAGTGCAGCATGGCTCGGATCGCATTCTGATGGCCATGAAGCGCGGCTACACCGCCATGGAATACAAGAGCACCGTTCGCAAGCTGCGCACCATCCGTCCTGACATGGCGATGAGTTCTGACTTTATCGTCGGCTTTCCGGGTGAAACCGCTGAGGATTTTGACAAGATGATGCGCCTGATCGACGACATCGGTTTTGACAACTCATTCAGCTTTGTCTTCAGTCCGCGCCCCGGCACGCCAGCGGCTGCGTTGCAGGACGACACGCCTGCCGACGTCAAGCTGGCACGCCTGCACCGACTGCAGGCCGTGATCAACGCTAATGTGAAGACCATCAGCGAGCAGCGGGTCGGCACGGTGCAACGGGTCTTGGTGGAGGGATATTCCAAACGCGATACGTCTGAATTGATGGGTCGAACTGACTGCAACCGTGTGGTGAACTTCATTCACCCTGCAGCCGATACCGCAGGTTTGGTGGGGCAGATGCTGGATGTGCGCATCACCGAGGCCATGGTCTACACCTTGCGCGGAGAAATGGCGGCGCCGTAAGACGCTTGCGATTCACAGGGGTCAGCGAGGCATGCCTGGGAAACCGCCGCCGCCCATACCGCCCATACCCTTCATGCCGCCCAGGCGCTTCATCATCTTCATGAGGCCGCCGCCCTTCATCTTCTTCATCATGTCCTGCATTTGCTCGAATTCCTTGAGCAGGCGGTTCACCTCCTGAACCTGCACGCCCGCGCCCACGGCAATGCGGCGCTTGCGGGTGGCTTTGATCAACTCAGGCTTGCGGCGCTCCAGCGGCGTCATGCTGTGAATGATGCCTTCCTTGCGGCGAATGTCTTTCTCGGCGCGGTTCAGGTCCGCTTCGCTGGCCTTGGCGGCCATTTGGGTAGGCAACTTGTCCATCAGGCTGGACAGACCGCCCATTTGCTTCATTTGCTGAATTTGACTTAAAAAATCACTCAAATCAAAGCGCTCGCCACTTTTGACCTTGGCCGCCAATTTTTGCGCAGAGGCCATGTCCACGCCAGACGTGACCTGCTCCACCAAAGCCAGGATGTCGCCCATGCCCAGAATTCGTCCCGCATGGCGCTCGGCATCGAACACCTCCAGGCCGTCAATTTTTTCGCTGACACCCGCAAACTTGATGGGCGCACCGGTGATCTGACGCACGCTCAATGCTGCGCCACCGCGTGAATCACCATCAAGCTTGGTCAGCACAATGCCGGTCAAGGGCAAAGCATCTTTGAACGCCTTGGCCGTGTTGATCGCGTCTTGCCCCTGCATGGCATCGACCACAAACAAGGTCTCAATGGGGTTGAGTTCGCGGTGCAGCGCTTTGATTTCGGCCATCAAGGCTTCGTCAATGGCCAAGCGACCCGCCGTGTCCACCAACAGCACATCAAAGAAGTGGCGCTTGGCGTAGTCGAGCGCTGCGCGAGCAATGTCCAGAGGTTTTTGATCAGGGCTACTCGGAAACCATTCTGCACCCGCTTGAGCTGTGACCGTCTTTAACTGTTCAATCGCGGCAGGCCGGTACACGTCACCGGATACCGTCAGCACTTTCTTCTTGCGTTTTTCAATCAAGTGCTTGGCCAGCTTGGCGGTTGTGGTGGTCTTACCTGCGCCTTGCAGGCCCGCCATCAAGATCACTGCTGGCGGCTGGGCGGCCAGATTGAGGTCGGCCACCCCTTCGCCCATGGTGGCAGTCAACTCGCGGTTGACGATGGAGACCAATGCTTGACCCGGCTTGAGCGAACCCAGCACCTCTTGCCCCAGGGCTTTTTCCTTCACGCGGGCGATGAAATCGCGCACGACGGGCAAGGCCACATCGGCCTCCAGCAGAGCCATGCGCACTTCACGCAGCATGTCAGCCACATTGGACTCGGTAATACGGGCTTGACCGCTGATCTGCTTGACGAGGCGTGAAAGTTTGTCGGTAAGAGCAGATGCCATAGGGAGTATGTAGGGAGGTTTTCGGCACCCAAGGTGCCGATTTGGTGAAAAGCGAGGAGCAAGAAGCTAAACTGTGATGATGATTTTAGCGAACGAGTCTTCTGTTGAGCTTTTGTTGGTGCTGGGATGCGTGATCGCCTACCTGCTGCCGGCCATCGCCTCGACACGCTTGAGCGTTCAAAGCAGCCAGCGCGCTTTGGGTGTGGCTTGGCTGCTGCACGGTGTCTTGTTGCTTTCGGCCATGTTGGGCGATCTGCCGCGGTTTGGCTTTGCGCCCGCCGTTTCCGTCACGGCATGGCTGGTTTTGACCGTCTATGCCATTGAGCATCAGCTCTATCCGCAACTGCAAGCACGCTGGGCATTGGCTGGGTTGGGAGCCATTGCCGTGGTTTTGGCCTTGATCTTCCCCGGCTCGGCGCTGCATGCGGGCAGTTCGCCCTGGCTTGCCTTGCACTGGGCGCTGGGCATTGCCAGTTACGGTTTGTTCGCTGCCGCCGTGGTGCACGCCTGGCTGATGTCGCGCGCTGAAAAGCAGATCCGCAGGGCGGCCGATGGTCAAAGCGGCTTGCCGTTGCTGACACTGGAACGCATCACCTTCCGATTTGTGAGCCTGGGTTTTATCTTGTTGTCGGCCACCCTGTTCGTCGGCTTCTTTTTTGGCGAGGCCTTATACGGTGCGGCGCTGATGCAAAAGAGTGTTCGGTGGGACCACAAAACAGTATTTTCTGTCTTGTCTTGGCTGGCATTTGCGGCATTGCTGGCAGGGCGGCATTTTTTTGGCTGGCGCGGGAAAAAAGCCTCTCGTGTTCTGTATGCCGGATCGGTACTCTTGTTGCTGGCCTATGTCGGATCCCGCTTCGTTCTTGAAGTCTTGCTGGGGCGGGCGGGATGAAGTATCTGGTCCTGTTTGCGGTGATAGCGGTGGTTCTGTGGCTGCTGCGCGCTGGCCGGCCCTCGCATAACGCGACCACGCCCGCTGACAAGGTCAAAACTAAATCACTTGAGCCACAAACCATGGCGACTTGCCCAGCATGTGGCATTCATTTTCCGGCAACAGATGGCACCCAAGGCCGCTTGGCGCTGTATTGCAGCGACAGTCATCGCGCCGCTGCGGAAGCCTGACGGCTGAGCCAGATGCTTTCCGCCCTCCGACGATGGGTTCGTGATCTCAGCCCTTCTGAGAACACCGACGGAAACAGCATTCAAGCTGACCCGCATTTAGAGACCGCCAGCCACTCGGCGTTTTACAGGCTTTGGCGGGGCTTCATGACGGCCCGCGTGCTGATCGCCCTTTTGCTGCTGCTGTTTCAGGTATTGCAACGGGTACTTGCCATCAACCAGCAGCTGCTGCCTCTGCTGGTTTGTGCGGCCTACTTTTGTGCGACGGTTGCCGTCCGTATCCTGGCAAAGCCAACGCCGAAAGGCGCTGCCTTTGATCGCCAATGGATGTTGTCGATTGGCATCGACACGGTGATTTTTGGTTGGCTGCAGTGGATTCAGCAGCAGCCCATCAACTACGCGCCCCTACTGGCATTACCTGTTCTGCTAGCTTCAGTGATGGGGTCCATTACCTTGGCACTGGCCACGGCTGCGGCGGTGACCTTGTACTTGCTAGGGATGGCTTGGCAGCACGCGGTCCTGTCGGGTGTGGACTTTGCAGCCGGCTATATGCAAGCGGGGCTAACAGGCGCAGGCTACTTTGCCCTGGCCATGCTGGCCAACCAGCTTTCTCAGCGTTTGCTGCGGGAACAAGAGATTACCCGTCAAAGCCAGACAGCGGCACGGCAGCAATCCCAGGTGAATGAACTGGTCATCGAAACCTTGGTCGACGGCGTCATGGTGGTGGATACCCATGGCACGGTTCAATCCTTGAACCCTTCCGGGCGCTTGTTGATTGAGCCAGAAAAAGGTCGCACCAGCTATTTCCTGCCCTTCGCATTGAGGGCAGAACCGGGCTGGAAGCCGTTGCTTGACCTTGCCCTCCGCACTTTTGACGCACAAATGCCCCATTTGTCGGACTTGGTCATTCAACATCCCCAAGAAGCAGCGCGGCGCGTGCGCGTCAAAACCCAGTTGACGCGAAGCGACGAAAGCGAGGCTGGCCGCTTGTGCGTGCTGTTCCTACAGGACTTGCCCGAAATTGAAGCCCGCATGCGCCAGGAGAAGATTTTGGCCATGGGCCGCATGTCGGCCGCGGTGGCCCATGAAATTCGCAATCCACTGGCCGCCATCAGCCAAGCCAATGCTTTGCTGGCCGAAGACCTCGAGAAAGCATCTGACATTCGACTGAGCCAAATGATTGCGCAAAACTCGAACAGACTTGCCAGGATCGTGGACGACATCCTGAACTTGGTCCGGGTTTCCGGCGATCGCGCGGTGGAATCTTCGACACTACCGCTTGATGAAATTATTCAGCGCATCACCGAAGACTGGTGTCAACAAAACGCGGCGTTCGGTAAAGTCCACTTGGAACTGTCTGCACCAGCACTGCTGGTGCCGTTTGACCCCGAACATCTGCGGCGAATTTTGGTTAACTTGCTGGACAACGCTCACCGCTATTCATCCATTGATCCGGCGGCCATTGTGGTCTGCACCCAAGACAAGTCCAACGCAGGGCCGCAATTGACGATTTGGAGCGATGGCTCGGCATTGGAGCCCACGGTACAAAAGCACCTTTTTGAGCCTTTCTTCTCGTCGGAAAGTCGCTCCAGCGGGCTGGGCCTGTATATTTGCCGTGAGTTGTGCGAACAGCATGGAGCGGTACTGGGGTACGCCAGAAAGTTTGCCCCTACAGGCCGCATGGATGCGGCACAAGGAAACAGTTTTTTTGTTACTTTTCGTTCAGACAGCCCTCTCGTGCGCAGTTCGCACGGTGTCTTGGCAACCTGAAACCCGCCTTCATACCTTCACCCATGTCGAGTAAAACTGAAACCCATGTCCTGGTCGTCGATGACGAACCGGACTTGCGCACGCTTTACGAGTTGACATTGCTGCGCGAGGGTTACCAAGTGGCGTCTGCCGCTTGCCTTAAAGAGGCCCTCGATCTTCTCGCAAAAAACAAGTATCACACCGTGATCACGGACATGCGATTGCCCGACGGCATGGGTTTGGAATTGCTGCGCTGGCTGGCTGACGCGCAGCGCAGCGAGCATTGCATCGTGATGACGGCCTACGGTTCGGCCGAAAACGCCGTGGAATCGCTGAAAGCGGGGGCGTTCGACTACCTGACCAAACCTGTGGACTTGAAACAGTTCCGCAGCGTGGTGGCGTCTGCCATTCAATCGCCTCGGCCTCAACGCGCCGTTAATGCCAGACCAAGAATTGAAGCCTCTGCAGCGCGCGCGGCGGACGCAAGCCAAGCGGCGCTGGAACGCCTTGTCGGCGAATCGGCCCCCATGCAGGCGGTGCGCGCGCGAATTGCGAAAGTGGCACGCAGCATGGCCCCCGTCTTGGTGCACGGTGAATCAGGTACGGGCAAAGAATTGGTCGCATCCGCCATCCATGCTTGCAGTCATCGTTCTGGCGGGCCTTTCGTCGCGGTGAACTGCGGCGCCATTCCCGAGAACCTGCTCGAAGCTGAATTCTTTGGTGCCAAAAAAGGCTCCTACACAGGTTCCAGCCAGGATCGGGATGGTTATTTTCAAACGGCACAAAACGGCACCCTCTTTTTAGACGAGATTGGTGATTTGCCATTGACCATGCAGTCCAAACTGCTGCGCGCGATTCAGGAAAGGCGTATCCGCTCGATTGGCTCTACCTCAGAAGACTTGGTCGATGTGCGCATCGTCAGCGCCACCCACAAAGATTTGGCAGTGGAAGTTCAAGAGGGACGCTTCAGACAAGATTTGTATTACCGATTGAACGTCATCGAAATTGCCATCCCACCACTTCGGGATAGGCGTACTGACCTGCCTGCGCTTTGCACGGCGCTGCTGGCAAAGATTGCTGCCGAATCTGGGAATATCGCCCCCACCCCCTCGCCGCGCCTGTTGGATCAACTTTCCAGGCTCGCCCTCAAAGGCAACGTGCGCGAGTTGGAGAATTTGCTGCACCGTGCCTTGGCGCTGCACGAAGGCGATGTATTGGAGCTGGACGGAGAAGATCATGATTTTGATGAATCAAAACCAGCCTTACCGCAATCTGAGCCTGCATTTATTGCTACCAATTTTGAAGTAAATGCCGACGCACACTCAGTCCTGCCGGAGGATCTTCAAGCATTTTTGGATGCCAAAGAACGCGAGATCTTGGTCAAAGTCCTGGAAGAGACCAATTTCAACCGGACAGCGGCAGCCGCGCGCTTGAAGCTGAGCCTGCGCCAAATGCGCTACCGCATTGCAAGACTCAATATCTCGTTGCCAGACGGCTCGGCCGATGACCATGCAAGCGAAGACGGTGTTGCCTGAACCACCATGGACGTGGGCAGACGGCTGGATGTCGTCCGCCTCAGTGACACCGTCGCCCAATTTCGGCCCGCGCCCGCCAAACGCTTGCGTTGACTTGCTGGTGATTCACTCCGTTAGCCTTCCGCCAGGCGAATTTGGCACTGGGCAGGTCCACGCGCTCTTTACCAATACCTTGGACTGGGATGCTCATCCGTATTTTTCAAGCATCCGGGGGCTTGAGGTTTCTGCGCATTTTTTGATCACCCGCACCGGAGAGATTTGTCAGTTTGTGAGCTGCGATGACCGTGCTTGGCACGCAGGCCAGTCAAACTACCGTGGGCGCAGCAATTGCAACGACGACTCGATTGGGATTGAGCTGGAAGGCATTGAGGGCGGCCTCTTTGAAACGGTTCAGTACACCCGACTGGCCGCACTCTGCAAAAGCCTTCAAAACCAATACGCCATTGAACACATTGCAGGGCATGAACACATTGCACCGGGCCGCAAAGCAGACCCGGGCGCAGGGTTTGATTGGGCTTTTTTGCAACAGCTGGCGGCCATGCCGCCACATTTTTTTCCTCAGCTTACGCCAGCACCGTAACGCATCAAAACAGGGCTGCAGACCAAGCCCTTGCGGTCTGTCGAAGGACAAAGCGAAAGCTGGTGCTGCTTTTGGCTCGTTTTGTGCAAAAAATGCTGATCAACGCTCATTTTTTGGCCTCAGCTGCTGCGTCATTTGAAGTGTGGCTTAACGGAAATTTGCGTTGCATGCTGACAAATTCCGCAAAGACCCCACTGACATCAACACGCTACAGGTAGTGTCTTGCACTACACTTAGACACTAGATATAGTGTGCAGCTCAAGTTCAGCGCACCAGAACCCGGGCCTGCGATCAACGCACCCACCCCTGACAACCCCCCAAGAGGACGCGATGCAAATTGCCCAGAACACGCCCACGCCAGTCTCATCCAACCCAGGCCATCTGCCGACATCTAAAAGTGCCCTGAGCGACCGGGTCGCCCCCGCCATGGGCGAGCCACTTTCCCACTACCAAATCATCCGTCGCAATGGTGCTGTGGTGGCATTTGAGCCGAGCAAAGTGGCTATTGCCATGATGAAGGCTTTCCTGGCGGTTCATGGCACACAGGGCGCTGCGTCTGCCAGCGTCCGTGAAGTGGTGGAAGACCTTACCCAAGCGGTTGTCAAAGCGCTGATGCGCTCACGCCCAGGCGGCGGTACGTTTCACATTGAAGACGTACAAGATCAAGTGGAACTCGGTTTGATGCGTGGCGGGCACCACGAAATTGCCAGAGCCTATGTGCTGTACCGCGAGAAACGCACCCAAGAGCGTCAGCGCCAGGCAGCGCCAGAAGTGCCAGCCCATCCAACTCTACACGTCTTGGATGGCGGACAGCGTATTCCGCTCGACATGGGCAAGTTGACAGGATTGATCACCCACGCCTGCGCCAATCTCGGCGAGGATGTCAAACCAGACCCCATCCTGGCAGAAACACTACGCAATCTGTATGACGGCGTTTCGCTGGACGAAGTGCACAAGGCCTCCATTTTGGCCGCACGTACCTTGATCGAGAAAGACCCGGACTACACCTTCGCCACAGCACGTTTGCTGCTGCACACGATTGCCAAAGAGGTTCTGGGCGAAGATGTGGACCCCACCGAGATGGGCCAGCACTATGCGGAGTACTTCCCCAAGTTCATCAAGAAAGGCGTCAAGGCAGAATTGTTGGACGAGAAACTCCAGCAATTCGATTTGGTGCGCCTAGGCAAGGCCTTGAAGGCGGAGCGTGATCTGCAGTTTGATTACCTCGGCTTGCAGACTTTGTATGACCGCTATTTCTTGCACGTGCGTAAAACCCGCATCGAACTGCCTCAAGCCTTCTTCATGCGCGTGGCCATGGGCTTGGCGTTGAACGAAATTGACCGCGAAGCACGTGCCATTGAGTTTTACGAAGTGCTGTCTTCCTTTGACTTCATGGCCAGCACGCCCACGCTGTTCAATTCCGGTACCTTGCGCTCGCAGCTCTCCAGCTGCTACCTGACCACGGTCCCCGATGACTTGGACGGCATTTACGAATCGATCAAAGAAAACGCATTGCTCTCCAAGTTTGCTGGCGGCCTGGGCAATGACTGGACCCGCGTGCGGGCGCTCGGCAGCCACATCAAGGGTACCAATGGTGAATCTCAAGGCGTGGTGCCCTTTCTCAAGGTCGTGAATGACACCGCCGTTGCCGTTAATCAAGGTGGCAAACGCAAAGGCGCAGTCTGCACTTATCTGGAGACATGGCATCTGGATATTGAGGAGTTCCTGGAACTGCGCAAAAACACGGGGGATGACCGCCGTCGTACCCACGACATGAACACCGCAAACTGGATCCCTGATTTGTTTATGCGCCGCGTGATCGAAAAAGGCGAATGGACCCTGTTCTCACCGTCTGATGCACCTGATCTGCACGATCTGTTTGGCGCTGATTTCGAGCGTGCATATGTGGCATACGAGCAGAAAGCCAAGAGCGGGGAAATCAGCCCCAGTCGCACCCTGCAAGCCAGCGACCTGTGGCGCAAGATGCTGACCATGTTGTTTGAAACCGGCCACCCTTGGATCACGTTCAAGGACGCCTGCAATGTGCGCAGCCCGCAGCAACATGCAGGGGTGATTCACTCCAGCAACTTGTGCACCGAGATCACGCTCAATACCAGCGACACCGAGACTGCAGTCTGCAATTTGGGCTCGATCAATTTGCTGGCGCACCTTAAAGACGGCGCGATGGACCATGCCAAGCTGCAAAAGACCATCAGCACCGCCATGCGCATGCTGGACAACGTGATTGACATCAACTATTACGCGGTCAAGAAAGCACGCGACTCCAATATGCGCCACCGCCCTGTGGGCATGGGCATCATGGGTTTTCAGGATGCTTTGTACCAGTTGCGCGTACCTTATGCCTCCGACGCTGCCGTCGAATTTGCTGATCGCTCGATGGAAGCCGTTTGCTATTACGCCTATCAAGCTTCGTCGGACCTGGCTGTAGAGCGTGGACGCTATGCGAGCTACAAAGGCTCTCTGTGGGACCGGGGCATTTTGCCGATCGACACGCTCGATATGCTCAGCCAGGCGCGCGGCGGCTATGTTGAGGTGGATCGCTCCAGCACGCTGGATTGGGACGCACTGCGCAAAAAGATTGCTGCGAATGGCATGCGCAACTCCAATTGCGTTGCCATTGCACCTACAGCGACCATTTCTAACATCATTGGCTTGGATGCATCCATTGAACCGAGCTTTGGCAATTTGTCCGTCAAGTCAAACCTGTCAGGTGAATTCACAGTCACCAACGCGTTCTTGGTGAAAGACTTGAAACGTCTTGGACTCTGGGACGACGTGATGGTCATGGACCTCAAACATTTCGACGGTTCGCTTGCACCGATTGACCGCGTACCTCAGGACATCAAGGCTTTGTATGCCACCGCCTTTGAAGTGGAACCTCAGTGGCTCGTTGAAGCTGCATCACGTCGCCAAAAATGGATTGATCAAGGACAGTCGCTCAACATTTACATGGCAGGCGCCTCTGGCAAGAAGTTGGATGACACCTATAAGCTGGCGTGGTTACGCGGCCTCAAAACCACCTACTACTTGCGCACACGTAGCGCCACGCATGCGGAGAAATCCACCGTATCTTCGAACAGACTAAACGCGGTGTCCTCGAACAGTGGCGACCACTCTACGCAAAGTTCGGCAGCGCTTGAAAATGCCGCGTCTAAAGTACGCGCACAGGCCATGACGACAGACAACGTGCCAGCCACAGACATCAAGTTTTGCGCCATCGATGACCCTGGATGCGAATCCTGTCAGTAAGCCACCACAAACATGTAAAAACATAGGGTGATGATGCGAATGAACACTTTTCATTTCGTGTCGTTGCTCTCATAATTTGAGCACTGGAATATTTATGTTGTCTTGGGACGAAGAAGTCAAACCATCATTGTCAAAAGTGCTACCCACCACCTCCGGTCTGACCGCAGGTTTGGCGTCTGCGCCGCAGTTGGCACAGCACACATCGATCAGCGGCTCAACAGCAAGTCGCTCGACTGAACCTCCCCGGACTTCAAGCGCAAGCACACCCACAAAACTCGCTTTGTCTGCAGAGCAGCGCCGAGTTCACGCAGAAGACAAGCGCATCATCAACGGCAAGACCGATGTCAACCAGTTGGTCCCGTTCAAGTACAAATGGGCGTGGGAGAAATACCTGTCCAGCTGCGCCAATCACTGGATGCCACAAGAGGTCAATATGACCAGAGACATTGCGCTCTGGAAGGACCCCAATGGTTTGACTGAAGATGAGCGGCGCATCATCAAACGCAATTTGGGATTTTTCGTCACGGCGGATTCCCTGGCTGCTAACAACATTGTGCTGGGCACCTATCGACACATCACAGCGCCTGAATGTCGTCAGTTCATGTTGCGCCAAGCCTTTGAAGAAGCGATTCACACGCACGCGTATCAATACATTGTTGAGTCACTGGGTCTCGATGAAAGCGAAATTTTCAACGCTTACAACGAGATTCCCTCCATTCGAGAGAAAGACCAGTTCTTGATCCCTTTCATTGAGGCGATCATGGACCCAGCGTTTAGTACGGGCACCCACGAAGCCGATCAAACCCTTCTCAAAAGTTTGATCGTATTTGCTTGCCTGATGGAAGGGCTGTTCTTTTACGTCGGCTTCACACAAATTTTGGCCTTGGGTCGGCAAAACAAGATGACCGGGGCAGCCGAGCAGTATCAGTACATTTTGCGTGACGAGTCCATGCACTGCAATTTTGGCATTGACCTGATCAATCAGTTGAAGATGGAAAATCCCCAGCTCTGGACGCCCGATTTCAAGGCTGAAATCAAGGCCTTGTTTATCCAGGCCGTAGAACTTGAATACCGCTACGCAGAAGACACCATGCCGCGTGGCGTGCTGGGGATGAATGCGTCCATGTTCAAAGGCTACCTGCGTTACATCGCCAATCGCCGCGCTACACAGATAGGCCTAGAGGCACTTTTCCCCAACGAAGAAAATCCCTTCCCCTGGATGAGTGAAATGATTGACCTCAAAAAGGAACGCAACTTTTTCGAAACCCGCGTGATTGAGTATCAGTCTGGCGGTGCGTTGAGTTGGGACTGATCTACAACATGTTTTTGAATTTAACGCGCTGCGCATCAAACCTTCACCGGGTTGATGCGCAGCGCGTTTTCGGTGTTCATGGTGCTGGGCAATTGGACCCAACACCATGGATCGCTTTGTGCGCTCCAACACGCATGAAGTGCTCTTTTGTTAATCCTCTAAGGAGAACATGATGGCAACTGCAAAACCGGCCGCAAAAAAGGCCGCTCCCGCCAAGAAAGCTGCACCCGCAAAAAAAGCAGCACCGGCCGCGAAGAAGGCTGCACCAGCTAAGAAAGCTGCACCAGCTAAGAAAGCTGCACCAGCTAAGAAAGCTGCACCGGCTAAGAAAGCTGCACCGGCTAAGAAAGCTGCACCAGCTAAGAAGGCTGCACCAGCTAAGAAGGCTGCACCGGCTAAGAAAGCTGCACCAGCTAAGAAAGCTGCACCAGCTAAGAAAGCTGCTGCTGCCAAGAAAGCTGCACCAGCCAAGAAAGCTGCTGCCGCCAAGCCTGTAGCCAAAAAAGCCGCGAAGAAGCCCGCTGCGAAGAAAGCCGCGAAAGCACCCGCTGCTAAGCCTGCCCCTGCAGCACCTGCGGCTCAAACAACATTGAACCCGCAAGCTGCTTGGCCGTTTCCAACGGCCAGCAAGCCCTGAAAGCCAGACTGATTGATTTCAGTCGCCACTTTCAATCCAGCCCGGCACTGCCGGGCTTTTTTTCGCTCATTAGGCCAGTAAGCTAGGGAGATCCAAGGTGTAATTCTGCGGGCCTTTGCTCGCAATTTTGATGGCGCCAAGCTTATTCCCCAGTTGGGCACATCGAACCAACGACCAACCTTTTTCCAAACCAAATAGAAGCGCACCACGGTAGGCATCGCCACAACCTGTCGGGTCTACAACGGCGTGGGCCTTGACCGGTGGAACTGTTGTCAATTCGCCATCTATCCAGACCTCACTGCCTTGGTCTCCCAAGGTCACGATCAAGCCACCTTTTAACTTCTTAGAAATTTGGGCACTCGACCACCCAGTTCGATCACTCAGCATCTTGCCTTCGTAGTCATTCACAGTCACCCAAGTTGCCTGGCCAATGAACTTGGCCAACGCGGGACCATCAAACATGGGAAGTTGCTGTCCAGGATCAAAGACAAATGGAATATCGGCCGCTTGGAACTGGTCCGCATGCGCCAGCATGGCATCGCGCCCATCGGGCGAAATGATGCCCAGCTTGATGTCGGGATTGGCGGTCACTGCCGTTTGATGCGCCATGACCATGGCACCGGGATGGAAGGCCGTGATTTGGTTGTTGTCCATATCGGTCATGATCATTGCCTGCGCGGTGAACATATCCGAAACAGTGGTGACATACTGCGTATCAATGCCCAGTGAACCGAGTCGTTTCAGGTAATCGGCACCATCTTGACCCAAAGTTGCCATGGGCATTGGGTGACCGCCCAGCATCTTCAAGCTGTAAGCGATGTTGCCAGCACATCCACCAAAATCACGTCGCAGTGCAGGGACAAAGAACGAGACATTCAGGATGTGCAACTGCTCGGGGAGAATTTGCTGCGCAAATTTCCCTTCAAAGCTCATGATGGTGTCAAAGGCCAAAGAGCCGCAAATTACCGATGCCATAAAGTATCCGAACGAAGTATTAGGGGTAAAAGGCCAGCAGACGGTAGCCTGACACACTCTTGCTGGAACCCAACAATGTAGGACTGTTCCCATCTGCCAAAGAAATGACCAGCGACTCTGACCATTCTTCGCCACGGGTCATCGTGGCATTTTTGGGGTCCAGTTCCGCAGGCAGCAATACCCGTCGGTACACCGCTTGATCTTGACTGTCGGTCAAGGTTAACTCCAAAGCCGGCTTGGCCAGTTCCAGATCCGACGAATTGCGGATGACAAACCCAAGCCGATACGTGTCGCCGCGAAACCGATTGAAGGATGATGACTCCACAGTCATGGATTCAATTTGACGCAAGGGCAGGACCTTGCAGCCGAATCCATGGCACAATTCTTCAAGCACTGGCCGCAAGGACGGCACATAGGTCGCAATGCGGTCGCGCTCTTGAATCAGGTACTGCCCCATCAAGGTCAGCATCAAGATCACGACAGCAAGCCCCAATAGATTGCGCACCACTGGGCGATCCCAAGCCGATTGAGCTCGTTCACGGTTCAAAAAATGGAGAGACTCATTGGGGTCTGGGCGGCGATCCATGTCGGCCGTAAAACTGTGGTGCCCCGCAACCTCATCAACACGCTCTTCCGCATGCAATTCGGGTTCACCATCGTCTGAGTCAATCCGTCGATCAGCGACCAATTCATCCGGCTGACTGTCGAGCGGTGGATGAGCAAACTCATCCGCGTCATGGCGGTTTTGCAGCTCAGCATGCAAAGGCTGTAAAGGCTGCAATGGCGGTAAGTCAAACACTGGTTCCGGCGTTTGATCTGCTGACTCACCCAATGCTCGCATGGGTGTCGAAACAAGGGCGGGTTCCGGCTCGGTTGCGACAGGCAAGGCCTCTTGGACGGGTTGCAGTGCTTCCGTGCGGAACGTATCTGCAGGCTCAATGGCGCTCGGCTCCCATGCCTGCTCAACTTCATGCGTGACGATGGACGGAGGTATGTTGTCCTCGGGTTTTTCGGGGTCCCATTCACGCAGATTCAGCGTGGTATCGAAAATTTCGTTGCATTGCCCACAACGAACCCACCCCTCAGAAATCTTGAGCTGGTCGCTCACCACCTTGAACACAGTGTGGCAGTTTGGACATTTGGTCACCAGCATCATGGCGTTAGTACTTCCTGGTCAAAGTCTTGCCGTCATCAGCACCCACCCGTCTTCTTCATCACTGACTTGCAACACCGCAAAGTCCTGATAGGCAAGACGCAACTCCTCGGCTTGTCGGGCAAGTATTCCTGCGAGCACCAAGTGCCCTCCTGGACGGACGTGGGAGCATAGCAAAGGTGCCAGCACCTTGAGAGGCGTCGCCAGAATATTTGCAAGAACCGTCTGATATTGCCCATGAGCGGCATCCGGCAAGCCCATAGATCGTAACCGAGTCCCGTTAGCCTCTGCATTCAGTCGGGTGGACTCCACTGCTGCGGGATCGATATCGACGGCATCCACATCAACGGCACCATGCTTTGCAGCACCGATGGCCAAAATGCCAGAACCGCAACCATAGTCTAGGACACTGCCTAAGTCACTCTGCGCCGCAATCCAGCGCAGACACATGCGTGTCGTGGGGTGGGTTCCCGTGCCGAATGCCAAGCCAGGGTCCAGGCGAATCACCGTCTTGGCTGCCGCAGGCGGTTCATGCCAAGTTGGCACGATCCAAAACTGAGGAGTGATTTCGACAGGCGCGAACTGGGACTGGGTTAATCGAACCCAATCCTCCTCGGGGACAACTGCGGTTCCAAGGACCTGGATGCCCTCAAAAAAATCCTGAAGCGCCAGGGTTTGCTCGGCTTCTTTGGCCAGCGGTTCAGTCGCAAACAAGGCAATCACCCGGGACCGCTGCCAACCGTCCTTGGGTGCAGGCATACCAGGCTCACCAAACAGCGCCTGCTCAGCATCCGTCTGTGCATCAGCATCTTCAACACTGACGCTCAAGGCATCCAGCGCTTCTAACGCATCACTCAGGATCTCAATTTTTTCTTCGGGGCAAATCAGGCGAAGTTCATGCATGAATTATCTTTACCGCTTGTGCTGAGCAAGCCACTCTTCCAGGTAATGGATGTTCGTCCCGCCCGCCATGAACTTGGCATCGACCATCAATTCGCGATGCAAGGGGATATTGGTGCTGATACCTTCCACCACCATTTCGGCTAGCGCCGTACGCATACGCGCCATGGCCTGCTCACGCGTATCACCATGAACGATGATTTTGCCGACCATGGAATCGTAATTCGGCGGAACAAAGTAGTTGGTGTACACGTGTGAATCCACGCGCACGCCTGGGCCACCTGGTGCGTGCCACATCGTGATGCGTCCAGGCGAAGGTGTGAACTTATACGCATCTTCAGCGTTGATTCGACATTCAATGGCGTGACCACGAATCTCAATCTGACGCTGCGTGAAAGGCAATTTCTCGCCTGCCGCCACCAAGATTTGCGTCCTGACAATGTCGACACCCGTGATGAATTCGGTCACAGGATGCTCCACCTGTACGCGGGTGTTCATCTCAATGAAATAAAACTCACCGTTCTCGTACAGGAATTCGAACGTGCCTGCACCGCGGTAGCCAATTTTCTTGCACGCCGCCACGCAGCGCTCACCCACTTTTTCAATGAGCTTGCGGGGAATACCTGGGGCGGGCGCTTCTTCGATGACTTTTTGATGGCGACGCTGCATGGAGCAATCTCGCTCGCCCAAGTAGACCGCGTTGCGGTGCTTGTCAGCAATGATCTGAATCTCCACATGGCGCGGGTTTTGCAGGAACTTTTCCATGTAAACCGCAGGATTTCCGAATGCAGCGCCCGCCTCGGCCTTGGTCATCTGCACCGCATTGATCAGGGCCGCTTCGGTATGCACAACGCGCATGCCTCGGCCACCGCCGCCGCCTGCCGCCTTGATGATCACCGGATAACCCACGGTTTTGGCGATGCGCCGAATCATGGCAGGGTCATCAGGTAATTCGCCCTCCGAGCCTGGAACGCAAGGCACACCTGCGCGAATCATGGCCTGCTTGGCAGCCACTTTGTCGCCCATGATGCGAATCGACTCAGCGGTGGGGCCAATGAACTGAAAGCCACTTTTCTCGACTCGCTCGGCAAAGTCGGCGTTTTCACTCAGGAAACCGTAGCCGGGGTGAATCGCTTCTGCATCCGTGACTTCTGCCGCAGAAATGATGGCGGGCATGTTCAGATAGCTCAACGCCGAAGACGCGGGACCAATGCAAACCGCCTCTTCGGCCAGTTTGACGTACTTGGCCTCGCGGTCAGCTTCTGAGTAAACCATGACGGCTTTGATGCCCATTTCACGGCAAGCACGCTGAATGCGCAAGGCAATTTCGCCCCGATTAGCAACCAGAATTTTTTTGAACATGGTCGGTACTTATTCGATCATGAACAAGGGCTGACCATACTCAACAGCTTGTCCGTTTTGACCCAAAATCTGGGTGATGGTGCCAGCCTTGTCGGCTTCAATCTCATTGAGAATCTTCATCGCCTCAATGATGCAGATGGTGTCGCCCTCTTTAACCACACTGCCGATTTCTACAAATGCGGCTGCACCTGGGCTGGAACTGCGGTAGAAGGTGCCGACCATCGGCGACTTGACGGCATGGCCTGCCGGAGCGGCCACAACTTCGGCAACGGGAGCCGCTACAGGAGCTGGTGCAGGAGAAGGCTGCTGCGCAACATAGGTCACAGCGCCGCTTGCGTACTGCTGCGAGCCCATTGCGCCCTGGCCACCACCTTTGACGATGCGAATCTTGCCTTCAGCCTCGGTGATTTCAAGTTCTGAGACATTGGACTCTGATACCAGGTCAATCAAGGTCTTGAGTTTGCGCAAATCCATGCATGCTCCAAAGGTTAGCGAAAGATGCGCGAATTTACATCAAAATCATCTAAAAAACAGCAAAATCTCTTAAATTCTTTAATTTTTAGATTCTTTGGCTGCCAACACAAAGCCGCTAAGCTTGGTGGAGCTGCTTCAAAGCGATCAAATCAGACTCACTCAGCTTCCCTATTTTACGATAAATAGGAAGAGACTTAGCCGAAAATGCCACGCTAAATGGCAAGGATCCCGACACGTTTCCGAGCATTCGACTCCATTGGGTGCCGGAATTCCCATCCACCACCACAGAGAAAGCCAAGGGCATCTTCTTTAAGAACTGATCCACCTTGGCTTTTTGGTCGATGGCAATTCCCAAAACTTGCCAGCCATTGGCTGCATTTTCCCGGTAAAACCGATTCAAAAGCGGCAATTCTTCAATACACGGCGGGCACCAAGTTGCCCAAAAATTAATCAGTAATGGCTTCCCACGCAACGAGGCCATCTGCAGTGCACTGCCGTCCATTGCCTCAAATTGCTGTACCCACAAACTCGACACCTCATCGGGAGACGTCGAGGACACCTTCTCAGCGCCCTCGGCAGATCGCCGCCACCAAGCCAGCCCAACGCCTGCACCCGTCGCCGCAACAGCAACGCCCGCCATCAGTGCACGGCGCGATGCAAGTCCATGACTAGGTGTCAAAGGGGTTTCTTGCCCTGTCATGATGAAAGCGCCACCAAACGCCGCACGGCGGCCAAGTCGCCACGAGCCGTATGCGGGCGACCGTCCGGTGGTGTGCGCCCGGTCGCACTTTGGCGCTTTGTCATTCGCAAATCATCATAGTCATAGACCATCAGGTGGACTCCTATTGTTTCGTTCAAGGCCTTGCACTCAGCGTGCAAGCTCAAGGCTTCAACCGTTTCACCATAAAACCCCGTCACACCTCTAGGCTCGTAATCCACATGGTGGTCGATCAGCGAAATCTCTGCCTCTTTTGAGTCGTCGCAGAACAACTGAATATAGATGTCAGATAAGCGCGTGGCTGTTCCCTGCCAAACGGCCCCGGCCAAATATGGACGGAAGGCCACCATGCGCTCCATCCATTGCAATGCCAAGGCCCGAAGCGCCGCTAATTCTGCAGGCTGGGTCTCGCCACAATAAAGAGCAATGTGCTCTCGCACAGCAGCTTCCACGCTTGCATTGTCCGGCAAGGCCGTTCGCGTGGGCAGGCCCATGCTTTTCACGGCCCGACACTTAGCAGGGCCGTATTCAAGGCCTTGTTCAACAACAAGTGCGGCGGCGGCCGCAGCGATTTCAAACTGGAGGGTGTCCATGTGTCAGATTGTGCCCCGAACTGGCAAGCCGGACGGACGAATGCCCTCTCTACAATCCAGGCATGCATATACATATCCTTGGCATCTGTGGCACCTTTATGGGCGGCTTGGCAGCATTGGCCCGCGAGGCAGGCCTGAAAGTCACCGGCTGCGACACAGGCGTTTACCCTCCCATGAGCGACCAGCTTCGCGATCTGGGCATTGAGCTCGTCGAAGGGTACGAACTAGAGCAATTGGCACTCAAGCCCGATTTGTTTGTGGTGGGTAACGTGGTGTCACGTGCTCGCACGGCAGAAGGCCTTCCGCGCTACCCCCTCATGGAAGCCATCCTCGACGCTGGCCTGCCCTATACCAGCGGGCCGCAATTCTTAAGCGAACAAATTCTTCAGGGCAGACATGTTCTTGCCGTTGCGGGTACCCATGGCAAGACCAGTACGACCTCCATGCTTGCCTGGATTCTGGAAGATGCGGGCCTGACGCCAGGCTTTTTGGTAGGTGGCGTCCCCCTTAATTTTGGTATTTCAGCGCGATTAGGCGCGTTGGCTGGCCATCAGGCGCGCCCCTTGTTTGTCATTGAAGCGGATGAATACGACACCGCCTTTTTTGACAAACGCAGCAAGTTTGTCCATTACCGCCCCCGCACGGCGGTATTGAACAACCTTGAGTTTGACCATGCCGACATCTTTGACGACCTCGCCGCCATTGAACGTCAGTTTCACCATTTGGTGCGCACCGTTCCTGCAAGCGGCCGCCTGATCGTCAATGGCTTGGAAGAGAGTCTCACCCGCGTCATGCACCAAGGTTGCTGGAGCGAGCAACGAAGCTTTGGCAGTGCGGTCAGTGATTTCCAGGCAGACGGTGATGCGTCACATTTCCAGGTTCTGCACAAAGGCAAGGCTGCCGGGGTTGTGGAATGGGCCCTGTCGGGCCATCACAATCAGCTGAATGCCTTGGCGGCCATTGCTGCAGCAGAGCATGTTGGCGTCGCTCCGGAACTTGCTGCGCGAGCTTTAGGTCGCTTTCAAAACGTGCGTCGCCGCATGGAGGTGCGCGGCACGGTCAAAATGGGCGGGGGAGAAATTACGGTCTACGATGACTTTGCCCACCACCCCACAGCGATCCGCACCACGCTCGATGGGCTCAAGCGGCAAATGCTCAATCAAAAACAAAGTGGCCGCATCCTGGCGGCATTTGAGCCACGCAGCAACACCATGAAGCTCGGGGCCATGAAATCTCAATTGCCCTGGAGCTTAGAAAGTGCCGATCTGTCGTTTTGCCACAGTGGCGGACTGGACTGGGACGCGGCGCAGGCGCTGAGCCCACTGGGCGAAAAAGCATCGGTTTACACCCATGTTGACGCGCTGGTCGCAGACCTTTGCAAGGCCGCCAAGCCTGGCGACCAAATTGTTTGTATGAGCAATGGCAGCTTTGGCGGGATACACGCCAAGCTACTGACTGCCCTCAGAACCCAAAGTTAAAGGGGCACTGAGGCGAAAGCTAGCGCAAACTTGGCAAAGTCTTAGCCGCGCGCATGGCACCTTCGCCTAGGGCTGCGCCAAACCGTTTGACCAAGCGTTCGGCGACATTGTCGCGACGGGTGTAATCAATCAGCTCTTCCGCCTTCACCACCTCACGAGCCACATAGTCCAAATTGCCCAGGTGATCGGCCAGGCCCATCTCGATGGCCTGCTGGCCAGTCCAGAACAAGCCACTGAACATTTCAGGGGTTTCCTTGAGGCGTTTGCCGCGGCCAGCCTTGACCACGTCGATGAACTGCTTGTGAATCTGATCCAACATAGACTGCGCAAAGGCACGCTGCTTTTCTGTTTGCGGGCTAAAAGGGTCCAAAAAGCCTTTGTTCTCGCCCGCCGTCATCAAACGGCGCTCCACACCCAGCTTATCCATCAAACCCGTAAAACCAAAACCGTCCATTAACACCCCAATGCTGCCAACAATGCTGGCTTTGTCCACATAGATGTCATCGGCGCCAGCGGCAATGTAATAGGCGGCTGAAGCGCAGGTTTCTTCAACCACCGCATAAACTGGCTTTTTATGCTTTTCCTTGAGGCGCTTGATTTCATCATTGATGATGCCAGCTTGCACGGGGCTGCCACCGGGCGAATTGATCAGCAAGACCACGGCCTGCGCCCCGTCATCTTCAAAAGCGCTGCGCATCGCAGACACGATCAGCTCAGCGCTGGATTCACCCCCTGAAGCAATTTCGCCTTTGATCTCCACCACCGCCGTGTGAGGCAAGCTCTTGTCGTTGCTTGGCTTGCCTTGCGATAAGCCGTACCACACCATCGCAATGAAGAAGGCAAGCCAGGCCATGCGCACAAACACTCGCCATCTGCGTGCGGCTTTTTGTTCGTTCAGGGCCGCAAAGGCCAGCTTCTCTAGCGTGGCTCGCTCCCATCCTGGCGACAACTGCTCTGCTGCATTTTTGCTAGCAACAGATGCATACCCATCCTGCCGAGACGGCTTATTTTGATCAGAATTTGTGCTTCCCGCGTCAGCTGGGGTAGACGGGGTCGCTGGCGGGGTGGTATTCGGGTCAGTCATGTTCTTCAGAATTGCAAAGGCTTGAGGTTGTAGGCAGTATGCCAGTGCACGACGCCATCAATTTCACTGACGGCTATTTTGATCAGATTGCCACGGCACGGGCCGCCAGCGCATCGCCCGGTATCGGGTTGGTAGACGGCACCATGGGTGGCACACATCAGGTATTGACCGGTCAGGTCGTAGAACTTGTTGGGCTGGTAGTCCATTTCCATCGCCACATGAGTGCAACGGTTCAGGTAGGCATACGCCGCGCCTTCAAACCGAACTGCAAACGCTCTGCAGGTTTGCCCGGCGTAACTCAGGTCGAACGGCACCGCGTCCCCACCGTTGACCAAATCCCGGCTGTTACACAGCGGGATAAGCGACGCGTCCGAATCATCCATTCTTCAGGAGCCAATCATGTAACTCGGCCACCGTATGCGCCACGGTCAAAGGGTTCAGGGCATGGAAGGCGTCTGGCTCATGGGCGCCATAACTCACGCCTACGCTGGCGCAGCCCGCATTCAGGGCCATTTGCAGATCGTGAGTGGTATCGCCGATCATCAGTGTGCGCTCGGGCGAAACATCAAATTCGGACATCAGCTCATGCAACATGCGTGGGTGCGGCTTGCCCGCCGTTTCGTCTGCTGTGCGAGATCCGTCGAACAAACCTTGCAACTCTACCGCCAGCAAGGCTTCATCGAGACCACGGCGGCTTTTGCCAGTGGCAACGGTCAACAAGTGCTGGCGTTCGCGCAAGGCGTGCAGCAGCGGAAGGATGCCTTCAAACAGACTGATGTCGTTTTGCTTGGCCATGTAGTGAAAGCGGTAGCGCGCACCGAGTTCAGGGTATTTATCTGGCGACACATCGGGCGCAGCGTGGGCCAAAGCTTGCATAAGCCCCATGCCAATCACATAAGAAGCGGCTTGGTCGGTTGGCTTTTTTCCGCCCACATCCACCACGGCCGCTTGGATGCAGCGGGTGATGATGGCAGTGGAATCGAACAGGGTGCCATCCCAGTCAAAGGCAATCAGGTCAAATCGGCGGGCCATTCAGGCGGCTCCTTCCAGCGCATTTTGTAGATCTGTCGGCAAACTGCACTCCAGCGCAATGGGCGTTTTGCTGACGGGGTGTGTGAACTGTAACCGCCAGGCGTGCAGGAACATACGTTTTAGTAGCCCCTTAGACAAAGCCTTATTGGCGTCAAAGTCCCCATACTTATCGTCACCCGCTATTGGGTGCCCCGAACTGGCCAAATGGACACGGATTTGGTGGGTGCGCCCCGTCTTGATCGTGACTTCCAGCAAACTGTGCTTTGGCAGTTTTTGAGCTACCTTGACCAACGACACGGCGCGCATGCCATCCGGGTCGTCTTTGGCCACCACCTTGACGCGCCGTTCGCCATTGGCGTCCAGGTATTTGTGCAAAGGGGTGTCTATCACCTTCTTATTAGTAGGCCAGTCACCCAGCACCAGGGCCAGATAGGTTTTGCCAGTTTCGCGCTCTTTGAATTGCGCTTGAAGGTTGGTGAGGGCGCTTCTCTTCTTGGCGACCAACAAGATGCCGCTGGTCTCACGGTCCAAACGATGCACCAGCTCCAAGAACTTGGCTTGTGGCCGAGCGCGGCGGAGCTGTTCAATCACGCCAAAACTTACGCCGCTACCGCCATGCACTGCTACGCCAGCGGGTTTATTCAGTGCAATCAGGCAATCGTCCTCCATCAGGATCGGAAATTCCCGCGCAGGTGCAGGGTTTTCAGCCTTTTCAGCCACCTTTTCGGAAACGCGAACAGGAGGCAATCTCACTACGTCGCCAACAGCTACTCGTGTATCGGCGTTCACGCGCCCTTTATTAATCCGGACTTCTCCACTGCGGATGATGCGATACACATGGGTTTTAGGCACCCCCTTGAGGTGACGCATCAAATAGTTGTCCAGGCGCTGCCCTGCCGACTCTTCATCCACCGTCAGCAGACTGGCGGCAGCGCTTGTCGCTTGGGTGGCGGCAACTTCAGCCCCATTCAATGCAGGATTCGCCATAAGCCCTATAATGTTCTTTACCAGCGTTGTGCTGCAAGTTCTTGATTCGCATGGAGTTTAGACCACTTGCCAAAAAGCATTGCCGCACCGCACTGGGGGTCGATGCCATTTATGACGAGAAGTCATGAATCGAGCCGACGTTTAGCAGAAACACGAAACCGGAATACCCTGTATTGCCTGGCTGCAGATATGGCAGCGAGGCAATGATTTGGACAACAAGCGAGACACCAGGTGCTGATTTGGCTTATTCAATGCTGCTTGAGGTGGTTCACCCCACCCGTGCTTGGCATGTCTGAGCGCCCAACACCTGTCTTACCCAGCGCAGCCGTTGCAAATTTTGCAGCCACACCTCTGCGGTACCAGCTCGCCATCCTTCACGCTCCACCCCTGCTCCCCCTGCCCGGTCGTTAAGCCCACGAGGCTTTACACCGCAGGCCAGCATTTGGCGAAAGCGTTCGTTTCTCTGACGTTGTGTTCAGGCATCAGTGGTCCGGCATGGACCTGTGATTAGCTTTATTGAATACAAAGGAAACGCATCATGAAACGGATGCTGATCAACGCCACGCAGCCTGAAGAGCGCCGCCTGGCCATCGTCGACGGGCAAAAGCTCCTCGACTACGAAATCGAAATTGAAGGGCGCGAACAGCGCAAGGGCAACATTTACAAAGCCGTGGTCACCCGCGTCGAGCCCTCTCTTGAAGCCTGCTTCGTCGATTACGGCGAAGACCGCCACGGCTTTTTGCCCTTCAAAGAAATCTCACGCCAGTACTTTGCTGAAGGCGTGAGCCCCAGCCAGGCACGCATCAATGATGCGATCCGCGAAGGCCAAGAACTGCTGGTGCAGGTCGAAAAAGAAGAGCGCGGCAACAAAGGCGCAGCGCTCACCACCTTCGTCAGCTTGGCTGGTCGCTATGTGGTGCTCATGCCCAACAACCCCCGTGGCGGTGGCGTCAGCCGCCGCATCGAAGGTGATGACCGGGCCGAGCTCAAAGAAGCCATGGACCAGTTGGAATACCCCAAGGGTATGTCCATCATCGCGCGCACTGCCGGTATTGGTCGCAGCGCACCAGAATTGCAGTGGGACCTGAACTACCTGCTGAAGCTGTGGAACGCCATTGACGGCGCCAAGGGTGCCAAGGGCGCTTTCCTGATTTACCAGGAATCCAGCCTCGTCATCCGCGCGATTCGCGACTACTTCAGCGCGGACGTGGGCGACATCCTGATCGACACCGACGACATTTACGAGCAAGCGCAGCAGTTCATGCAGCATGTGATGCCGGAACAGGCTGCACGTGTCAAACGCTACCGCGACGACGCCCCCCTGTTCAGCCGCTTCCAGATCGAGCACCAGATCGAATCGGCCTACGCTCGCACCGTACAACTGCCCAGCGGCGGCGCCATCGTTATCGACCACACCGAAGCCTTGGTGTCTATCGACGTCAACTCGGCTCGCGCGATCAAGGGCGGCGACATCGAGGAAACCGCCACACGCACGAACCTGGAAGCCGCTGACGAAGTGGCCCGCCAGATGCGTCTGCGTGACCTGGGTGGCTTGATCGTCATCGACTTTATCGACATGGAAGAGTCGCGCAATCGCCGCGACGTTGAAAACCGCCTGCGCGACGCTTTGCGCCAAGACCGTGCCCGTGTGCAGTTTGGCACCATCAGCAAATTTGGTTTGATGGAAATGAGCCGCCAGCGCTTGCGCCCGGCCCTCTCCGAAGGTGCATCCATCCCCTGCCCACGTTGTGGCGGTGCAGGCCATATCCGCGACACCGAATCCAGCGCGTTGCAAATTTTGCGAATCATCCAGGAAGAGTCCATGAAGGACAGCACGGCCAGCGTGCTGTGTCAGGTGCCTGTGGAGGTGGCCAGCTTCTTGCTGAACGAAAAGCGCAACGAGATCGCCAAGATCGAGATGAAGCAACGCATCAGCGTGCTGATGGTTCCCAACAAGACCTTGGAAACGCCGAACTACCGTTTGGAGCGCCTCAAGCACGACGATCCGCGCCTTGACCATATCGAAGCCAGCTACAAGCTCGCCGAAGATATCGAAGACCCCACATCGGTCACACGCCGCAGCCAAGAACCCACCAACAAGCAAACGCCCATCATCAAGGGTGTGTTGCCCGACGCGCCTGCGCCGCAAGCCCCCGTCAAGCCGGAGCGCGTGGCTGCACCTGCAGTGGCTTCAGTTGCACCGGTGGCAAAAGTGCCAGAAGCACCCGTCGCAACGCCTGCGGCATCTGGCGGCCTGTTTGGCTGGATCAAGGGGCTCTTCGGTTCATCAACACCAGCTCCTGCACCAGCAGCTGCGCCTGCTGTTGCACCCGTTGCATCAGACACGCCTAGCACCTCAAGTGAAGGCCGTGGCCGATCCGACGGACGCGGTGGTCGTGGCGGTCGTGGCGGTCGAAATGGCCCCCGCGATGGCAACCGTGACGGTGCACCTGAAGGCAACCGAGAAGGTGGTCGCGACGGCGCACGTCGCAATGAACGCGGTGATCGTGGTCCCCGCGAAGACCGCCCACCGCGTGGCAACAATGCTCCCGGCGGCCAACGCAACAATTTCGCACAGGGTGAAGCACCCCAAGGCCTGGAAGGCCAGACCGGCGACGATCAACAACGCGCACCGCGTCAAGATGGTCGTCCTGGTCGTAACGACCGCAATGACCGTGGTGGCGAACGCACCGAGCGCAACAGTGCCGAAGGACAGCGTGGCCGTAACGACCGCCCTGAACGGAACGCAGAACGGAATGCGGAACGCAACCCTGAGCGCAACACGACAGAAGCTCAGGGTGAGCGTCCTCAAGGCGAGCGCACAGACGGCCGCCGCGAACGCAGCGAGCGTGGCGGTGAACGTCGTCCACCGCGTGATGCCCAGTCTGCCACACCAGAACTCGATCGCAACACAGTGCCCCAGCAAGGCCTGATGGCTGACGCGCAAAACGCAGGCGATGTGAATGCATCCCCAGTGGACGCCAACGCCCCTGATGGCGCAGCGCCAGAGGGCACTGGCCAACGCCGTGAGCGTCGTCCCCGCGACCGATATGGCCGCAACCGTCGCGACCGCGAAAACCGCGAACCCCAAGCCAATGACGAACAAGGCAGCAATGCCAATGCGTCAGAAGCACAGGGCAGCGATTCAGTGGCGGACGAAGCACCTGTTCCGCAAGCCAGGTCCTACTTTCAGCAAGCCACACCAGCACCTGCAGCGATCAATACTGCAGCAACGGAAGCGACTTCTCAAGTGGCTGCGGCGGCATCAGCACAAGTGCCAACGGCAACCGCAGCGCCTGTTGCGGTGTCTGTCCCTGTGCCAGCACCTGCGCCCGTCACTGCACCCGCATCGGTGCCAGCATTGGCTCCTGTCGCCGCACCAGTTGCTGCGCCTGCTCCCGCAGCCTCAACGTCTGCCTCCGGCATGCCCAAGGTGCAAGGTTTTGAGCTGCCAGTGGAAGCCATGATTTCTGTGGCCGCCAATGCAGGTCTGCAATGGGTGAACTCCGACGCGGACAAAGTGGCTGCCGTTCGAGCCGCCATTGCAGCCGAACCCAAGCCGGTTCATGTGCCACGCGAGCGCCGACCTGCCGTCGTCATTGACGAAGGTCCGCTGGTCCTCGTGGAAACGCATAAAGACCTGAGCAAGTTGGGACTGCCCTTCCAGTCTTAAGCCGCACTGTCGCTTGGCCTCTTGGGGCCAAGGCCTGCAGCATCCCCCACGCACAACGTGCTTGGGGGATTTTTTTCGCCCCTTTGTCGGAACTGCGGTGCGATACTCTGATGGATGAGCTCTATTCCAGGCCCAAAAGGATTGCCCTTTGTCGGCAACTTGCTGCAACTGCCGCGAGATCGGCTTACCCAGCACTTCATGGCTCTGGCCTGCGAGCATGGTGGCATTTTTGTCATCAACTTTGCGGGTTACCGCCTGCCTTTTGTTTGTTCAGCTGAACTGGCAGAAGTCGTTTGCAATGAGAAACACTTTCGCAAGTTGATCTCGCCTCCGTTGACCACGTTGCGGCCCTTGGCGGGCGACGGCCTGTTCACCGCCAATGGTGATGAGCCCAATTGGGCCCTGGCCCACCGCATCCTGATACCCGCCTTCAGCCAGCGCGCACGCCGCCTGTACTTTGATGCCATGCGCGAAATAGCAGGCAAGCTGGTCACCCATTGGCGAGCGTCTGACGAACAGTGGCTTGACGTGAGCGCCGACATGACCCGCCTGACACTGGACACCATTGCGCTGTGCGGCTTCGGGCAGCGCTTGGACTCCTTCACCCGCGAACAGATGCACCCCTTTGTGCAGGCCATGGTTCGGGTTCTGGAGGAAGCCATGGCACGGTCCACCCGGCCACGCTGGCTTAACCGACTTCGCTTTTCTGCAAAACAAGGCTTCAAACAGGACATTGCCTATTTGCATGATTTTGTTGACGAGGTGATACGCCACCGACGCACCACGCCCACCCCGGTGAAAGACTTGCTGGGCTTGATGCTGGAAGGCGCGGAACCGGTGAGCGGGCAACAACTGTCAGACACCAATATCCGCTACCAAGTCATCACGTTCTTGATTGCTGGCCACGAAACCACCAGCGGACTGCTGAGCTTTGCGCTTTATTTTCTGACCCAGCACCTAACTACGCTGGCGCGCGCCGTGGCAGAAGTCGATGCGGTTTTGCCGTCCGGCGCAGAGCTGACTTACGAAGATCTTGATAAGCTCATCGTAGTCGAACAGGTGCTGGAGGAAACGCTGCGCCTTTGGCCCACAGCCCCAGCCTTTTCAGTCGCCCCATACCAAGAAACCGTACTGCCGGGTGGCTACACCTTAGCCAAAGACCAGCGCGTCACCGTCTTGCTGCCCGCCCTGCACCGCGATCCTGCTGCGTGGGAGCGCCCCGAAGCGTTTGACATCGACCGCTTTGCGCCAGAGCGCCGCGCCAGCATTTCACCCCACGCCTTTAAACCCTTTGGCAACGGTTCGCGCGCCTGCATCGGTAAGCAGTTTGCGATGATGGAAGCCAAACTGGCGCTCGCCATGATTTTGCAGAACTTCGAATTGATTCACGATCCCGCCTACACCCTGAAAATCAAAGAAACCTTGTCACTGAAACCCGATGGGTTTCGTCTCAAAGTCAGGTCGCGCTAGCCCACCATACGCACGACGCGCTGCGGATACGGAATCTCCACCCCCGCCGTGCGCAGGCCCTGCAACAGGGTGATGTGAATATCCGAGCGCACGTTCTGCAGCCCATTGACGGGGTCATTAATCCAGAACACCAAAGTGAATTCCAAACCATCTGCGGCAAAACTGCTCAGTAAGGCATTGGGGGCAGGGTCTTTCAATACCCGCTCATGCGCTGCGGCAGCCGCACACAAAACGCCCTGCACTTGGGCGACGTCACTGTCGTAGCCCACCACAATCTGGGTGGTCACCGCAATGTTGGGGTCTGCCAGTGAGAGGTTTTCAACCCGCTCGGTGAGCATTTTTTCATTGGGCACCACCGATTCACGCCCGTTGCTGGCGCGAATCAAGGTGTAACGGGTCTTGATGTCGGTAATGCGGCCTTCAAAGTTATCGACCTTCACCATGTCACCAATTCGCAGCGAACGTTCCAGCAAAATCACAAAACCGCTCACGTAATTGGCGGCAAGCTTTTGCAAGCCAAAGCCCAGGCCTACGCCTACAGCACCGCCCAGAACTGAGAGCGCCGTCAAATCCACACCCACCGCCGTCATGGCCAGCAACAAGCCCAGCAGCAAGAGCACGGCTCGCACGGCATTGTTGGCGACCTTGCGCATCGACAAATCATTGACCGCCACATTGAGAACGCGCTTCTCAATGACCTTGGACACCCACAGCGTCACGACCAGCATAAGCACGCAGGTCAACGCGCTCTCCAACATCATGCGCAGACTCACCCGGGTCTTACCCAAGGTGAACTGGATCGAATCCAGCTCCTGCAAGATCACAGGCAAGAAACCCAAGATCCACAAGACTGTTGCGGCCCAAGCCAGCCACGAAACCCCGCGCTCCAAGGTGCGGGCGCCTTGCGATGTGGGAAACACATTGGCCAGAACGCGGGCGACCAAGCGGATAACAGCAAGCGACGTGAACACGGGTACGGCCAGCGCCAGGATCGCCACGTTCGGGTTGATGTCATCCAATAGCCGCTTCGCGGCATAGACCAGCACCAAGGCCAAGAGGGGGAAAAGCAGACCGTCCAGCAAGCGCCGCCCAAACCAGACGCTCTCGGTGCCAGCCTCTGCAGCGGCCTCAGTGCCCACATTTAGAACGCCGGTTTCTGACTTGGTCGCTTTGTCTTGGGCCGCTTTGTCCAGCAGGGCCTTCTCATCTACCGCTTTCACCCGGCTGGCGATCCAGCGGGTCAGCAAATAGGCCAAGCCAATGCAAAACATCAATGCGCCAAGCTCCACCCAAACGCCAGGGCTTCGCAAGTCGGCAAACACGTGCTCCAGAGCGGCCAGGCCCAGCCGGGGTTGACTCAACGGGTTTGAAGCACCACTCATGCGCTTTTCCAGCTGGGTTCGCGTTTTTCAGTGAACGCCAGAAAGCCTTCTTGCGCCGCGGGGTCCATCATGTTGCAGGCCATGGTCTGTCCAGCCAATTGATAGGCTGCCTCAATACCAATTTCGGATTGCTGATAGAACATGGCTTTGCCCATGGCCACGGCAGTTTGGGGCTTTTGTACGATGCTTTTGACCAGGCTTTCCACCGCCGCATCCAGCTCGGCCACTGGCACCACACGGTTCACCAGACCTCTGGCCAAAGCCTCAGGCGCACTGATGAAGTCCCCGGTGAGCAGCATCTCCATGGCCTGCTTGGTGCCCATGTTGCGCGACAGCGGCACTGCGGGCGTGGCGCAAAACAAGCCATAGTGAATGCCGCTCGTGGCATATCGCGCCGTATCCACCGACACCGCCAAATCACACTGCGCGACAAGTTGGCAACCTGCAGCAGTCGCCATGCCCTGCACTTTGGCAATCACAGGCACGCTCAGCTTGCGGATCGACAACATCATGCGGCTGCACTGGGCAAACAGCTTTTGGTAATAAGAAAGGTCTGGGTTGCTCACCATCTGCTTGAGGTCGTGCCCGGGGCAATAGGCCTTGCCATTGGCGGCCAGTACGACCACGCGCAGCCCAGCATCTTTGGCCGCTTTGTCCAGTTCAGTCTGCAAGGCCTCCAACATTTCCTCGCTCAAGGCATTGAAACTGCTGGGTCGATTCATCGTCAGGGTCAGAACACCACGCTCATCTCGCTGCGCCAGCACAGCAGGGGTCGTTTGGGCAGGCGTTGCCGTTTGAGTCATGTTGATGTCTCCGTTAAAACACGCACGTGGGCCTCGACGCTTCGGGCCAGCGCATTCAGGTTGTAGCCGCCTTCCAGGCTGCTGACGATGCGCCCTTTGGCGTGCTTGGCAGCAAGGTCTTTCAGGCGTGAAGTGATCCAGGCGTAATCTTCTTCCACCAAGCCCATTTGACCCAGGTCGTCCTCTCGGTGGGCATCAAAGCCCGCACTGATAAAGATCATCTCTGGCGCGTACGCATCCAGACGCGGCAACCAATGCTGGTTGACCATGTCCCGGATGGTTGCCCCTTTGGTATAGGCGGGCACGGGCATGTTTAACAGGTTACCTGCCGAGGAGGTGGACCCGCCAACAGGATAAAAGGGGTGTTGAAAGAAGCTCACCATCAAAATGCGCTCATCGCCAGCCACGATGTCTTCCGTGCCATTGCCGTGGTGCACATCAAAGTCCACAATCGCCACCCGTTGCAAGCCGTGGCGCTCCACCGCGTACTTGGCAGCAATGGCCACATTGTTAAAAAAGCAAAAGCCCATGGCCTGGTTGCGACAAGCGTGGTGCCCAGGCGGGCGCACGGCGCAAAAAGCGTTGTCCAGCTCTCCGGCCAGCACCGCGTCAGTTGCCGCCAATGTTGCACCGGCTGCTCGAAGCGCTGCACGCCAGGTGTGGCGATTGATGGCGGTGTCGGCGTCCAGATAGCTGTGCGGTGGGCCTCCGGCCTCAAACTCTTCACGCAGCTGATCGCTCAGCCCCCGCAAAGAGGCCACGTGCATGCGGCCGTGGGCCAGTTCAACGTCGGTCAATGAGGCCTCGTCTGCCTCAAAACGCAGCAAGCTTGCCTTGAGCCCACAGGCGGCCAAGTGGTTGTCAATGGCGGTCAGACGTTCGGGACACTCAGGATGGCCGTCGCCCATTTCATGCTCCCAGCAATCTGGGTGGGTGTAATAGCCGGTCCGGTTTCCGCTCGCGGGACCACGCGAAGGGGCACTCAATGAAGCACTCAAGATCTTGCTCGCTAAATTTCAGGTATGGTGCAGGGCGATGAATGCACAGCACACACTCAACGCCATTTTGAATCAGCTTAACACGGTGATCGTGGGCAAAAACGCCCAGGTTCAGGATTGTGTGGCCTGTCTGCTCGCAGGCGGTCATTTGCTGATCGAAGACGTCCCAGGCGTCGGCAAAACCACCCTGGCCCATGCGTTAGCGCGCACCTTTGGACTGCAATTTTCCCGAGTTCAGTTCACCGCAGATTTGATGCCGGGCGATTTGTCCGGCGTGTCGATCTACGACCGGGGCAAGGAAGAATTCGTTTTTCACCCGGGCCCCGTCTTCGCACAGATTTTGCTGGCGGATGAAATCAACCGCGCCAGCCCCAAGACCCAAAGTGCGCTTTTGGAAGCCATGGAGGAAAAGCAGGTCACCATCGAAGGGGCCACCCGCCCCCTGCCCAGCCCCTTCTTTGTAATTGCCACACAGAACCCGCATGATCAGTTGGGCACTTATGCCTTGCCCGAATCTCAGCTGGACCGCTTCTTGATGCGCATCTCTCTGGGCTACCCAGACCGCGTGTCTGAACGCAGCCTGCTCGCAGGCAATGACCGCCGAGACATGGTGGACAAGCTTGCACCCATGGTCAGCACAGCCGATTTATTGGCTTTACAAAGCCAGGTGCAGCAAGTGCATGTGGCCGACTCCTTGCTGGACTACGTGCAGGATCTGCTGGCCGCGACGCGGTCGGGCAAATGGTTCCTGCAGGGCTTGAGCCCGCGCGCAGGCATTGCCTTGGTGCGAGTTGCCAAAGCGCAGGCGATGCTGAGCGGGCGCGACTACGTGGCCCCGGATGATGTTCAGGCGATCCTGCCGCAAACCATTGCGCACCGCATGGTGCCCGTGGGGGATGCAGGCCGCGGCTCGGTCGAGCAGGTGCAGGCCATGGTGGAGTCTGTGCCCTTACCGTAAGCCTGACGCTGATGGCAGTTTCGCTGAACCCCTTTGCCCCTGTGCGCCGCCGATTTCAAAATTGGTGGAAGGCACGCCTGCGCGCCAGCGACAGCGTGGAGTTAACCCAGCGCAACGTGTACATCTTGCCCACAAAACCGGGGTTTATGTTGGCATTCACCTTGATGCTCTTGCTGGTGGGTTCGATCAATTACCAGCTCAACTTGGGTTACTTGCTGACCTTTTTACTGGCTGGCAGCGCGGTAGTCGGCATGCACCTGTGCCACGGAACGCTGCGTGGCTTGACCTTGACCTTGGCGGCACCTGATCCGCAGTTTGCTGGATCGAACGTGCTCTTGGATGTGCGCCTGATCAGCCAAAGTCGCCGCCCCAGGCACGGTATCGGCTTGGGCGTGCTGGATGTTGCCCTGGAAACCCCGCATTGGGTGTGGACAGACGTCCCCGCTGCAGGCTTCAGCAAGGTGCAAATTGCCTGGCGCGCTGACAAGCGCGGCTTGCTTAAGCTGCCACTCTTGACGGCTGAAACCCGCTTTCCCTTGGGCACGTTTCGGGTTTGGACCGTGTGGCGACCTGCCGCTGAGGTGTTGATTTACCCTGCACCCGAGCCCAACCCACCGCCATTGCCACCCGGTGAACCCCGGGCCAGTGGTGCCTCTGCGCAACTCACCGCCCCGTCTGGTGAATTTGACGGCGTGCGCGCCTACCGCACAGGTGACCCGATCAAATCCGTGGTCTGGAAGAAGTCAGGCAAAGCCATTGCAGCGGGCACGGGTGAACTCGTTGCCCGCGACACCCAACACAACCAGCGCTACGAGTTGTGGCTGGACTTTGCCCAAGCGGGATTCTCCAGTACCGAGGCTAAGCTTTCTCGCCTGTGCGCCTGGGTTTTGAGAGCCGAGCGGCTGGGCCAAGACTATGGTCTTCGCCTGCCGGGCAAGGTCATCGAGCCTTCAACAGGGGAAGCCCACAAACGCCGCTGCTTGGAAGCTTTGGCCCTGTGCTGAACCCTATGTTGAAACTCTCTGCACTCAACAATTTGCCCCGCGAGGCACGTGACACGCTGTTCTTGCTGGCCATCATCGCCTGGGTGCTGATGCCACAAGCCAGCAGCCTGCCCCTGTGGTGCAGCGTGATGGCCACTGCCGTTTTGGCCTGGCGAGCCTGGTTGGCCTGGCATTTACGCCCTCTGCCGGGGCGTTGGTGGCTGCTAGGGGTGTTGGCGCTGGCGCTCGCAGGTACTTGGTTCAGCCACCGCACGCTGCTGGGGCGCGAGCCAGGCATCACGCTCATCGTCGTGCTGCTGGCCCTCAAGACCTTGGAGCTTCGCGCCAAACGCGATGCCTTTGTGGTGTTCTTCTTGGGCTTCTTCACGATGCTCACGAACTTCCTGAACTCGCAGTCTTTGCTCACGGCTGCCGCCATGCTGATCGGCTTGCTGGGTTTGCTGACGGCGCTGGTCAATGCCCACATGCCTGTGGGCAAACCGCCGCTGATACAGGCCGCACGTACAGCGGGCACCATGGCACTGCTGGGGGCACCTGTGATGGCAGTGCTGTTTGTGCTCTTTCCACGGGTAGGCCCGCTTTGGGGCATGCCGGGTGAGCAACCCGGGGCCAAGACCGGGCTGTCCGCCAGCATGCGGGTTGGGGCCATGGCGCGGCTGGTGCTGGACGAAGGCATCGCCATGCGCATCCAGTTTGAGGGTGAGCGACCGCTGTCGCACGATCTTTACTTTCGGGGTCCGGTGCTGGGCGGCTTTGACGGCAAAGAATGGAAGCCCATTCAGCAGTGGCAGCGCAGCGCCTACAACCTGGAGTCGCGCCTGGAAGTTCGGGGCGACCCGGTCCATTACACCGTCACACAAGAGGTCAGCAACCAGCCTTGGCTGACCTTGCTCGAAATGAGCCCCGACGCACCCAAGCTGCCCACATTTGAGTTGAACCGCACCGCCGATATGCAGTGGCTCAGTGACCGCCCTTTCAGTGAAATCATCCGTTTTAAAGCCACCAGCTATCCAACCCATCGATACGGACCCACGCAGAGTACGACTGCTTTGCAAGCCTTTGTGGATATGCCGCCTGGCTTCAATCCACGCACCGTGCAGTGGGCCAGTGACTTGAAGCGAGATCCCCGCTACGCCAACGCCAGCACCAACGTCTGGATTGATGTGGCCCTGGAGCGTCTGCGCACCGGCGGCTACACCTATACCTTGGACCCCGGTGAGTACGGCATCCACAGCGCAGACGAATTCTGGTTTGACAAAAAGGAAGGCTTTTGCGAACACATCGCCTCGTCTTTTGTGATCCTGATGCGGGCCTTGAACGTTCCCGCGCGGATCGTTACCGGTTACCAAGGCGGGGAGCTCAATGCGATGGATGGCTACTGGGTAGTTCGCCAAAGCGATGCGCACGCCTGGGCCGAGGTCTGGCAGGCCGGGCTGGGTTGGACACGTGTGGACCCAACCGGGGCCGTGTCACCGGGAAGAGTCGGCAACGCCCAACGCCTGACCACGCCCCAAGGCGTAGTGGCCTCCGCCTTGGGCACCTTGAGCCCCGACATGCTGAATGCCATTCGCGCCACGTGGGACGCCGTCAACAACCGATGGAACCAGTGGGTGCTGAACTACGGCAAAGGCCAACAGTTGGATTTGCTCAAGAACCTGGGGTTCGAGTCCCCCAGCTGGGCCGATCTGGGCTACGTGATTGCGGCCTTGATATCCGTGCTGAGCTTAGGCGCTGCGCTATGGGCCCTATGGGAGCGCCGTCAACATGACCCTTGGCTCAGGCTGCTAGGTCTTGCACGTCACCGGCTTGAAAAGAGTGGCCTGGCCCTGCCCGCCCACATGCCACCTCGGCAAATGGGACAAGCCGCTACAGAAAGATTTGGCGATATAGCCAAGCCTTTGCAACAGTGGCTGCTGGACATGGAGCGCCTGCGCTATGCTCCGCACCCTACAGCTGACCATCGCCTGGCACAAACCCAGCAACTCTTTCAGCTTCGCCAGCAGTTTCGCAAGCTGGCTTGGCCTTTTCCCACACCTCCCTGATTCATGTTCATGTTTCGACAACGGCTATTTACTCTCGTTTTCATAGCACTGATCGCTTACCCAGATTGCGGTAACGCCGAAAAAACCTCCAAAAAACATCATCTAAACCAGGCAAGCAATCAAAGCACTCAGTCCAGCTCGACGAAGGCCCCCAGCAAGTTACCTGAACTCGGTGCCCGCCCCTACGGACAGCGCCCTGAGGTGATGGCCCAGGCGGCTGACATCGCAGAGCGCCGCAGCCTGCCCCCCGATTGGACTGCCGACATGCTTGGCCAGGCACGGCACCTGCCCAGCGTCGCCAGGCTGATGCTGCCCGCCCCAAGGGGCCAAAAGAAGGACTGGGGCGTGTACCGTGGCCGCTTCATCGACCCCATCCGCATCGGCGCCGGGCTTAAGTTCTGGCGCACGAACGCGGCCCTGCTTGCGCGCGCGGAACAGGTCTACGGTGTATCGCCCGAGATTGTCGTCGGCATCATTGGCGTGGAAACCATTTACGGCAGGCAGACGGGCAGCTTTAGGGTGATGGACGCCCTGGCGACCCTGGCCTTTGACTTTCCCGCAGGCCACCCACGCGCTGCCGCCCGCCAAGCCTTCTTTCGGGACGAATTGGAGCAGTTCTTGAGTCTGATGCACCGCAGCGGCGGCGAGCCGTTTAGCGTGCGCGGCAGTTACGCGGGGGCCATTGGCATGCCGCAGTTCATGCCTTCCAGCATCGCCAAACACGCGGTCGATTTTGACGACGACGGCAAGATTGACCTGACAAACAGCGTGGCGGATGTGATCGGTTCGGTCGCCAACTACTTCAAGGCCTACGGCTGGACCAGTGGCGTGCCGACCCATTTTGAAGTGCAATTTGATGCCTCCACTTTGGATCTGGACGCGCTGCTTGCACCGGACATCTTGCCCACCTTCAGCGCCCTCAGCATCGAAAAACTGGGGGCCCGTCTGACCGAGGCAGGCAAAGCCTACCCCGGCAAACTGGCGTTGATCGAGTTACAAATGGGTGCGCAGCCCGCCCAGTACGTGGTGGGCACTGACAATTTTTACACCATCACCCGCTACAACTGGAGCAGCTACTACGCCATGGCCGTGATCGAACTTGGCCAAGCTGTGGCCAAGGAAGTGCGGCGCGAGTAGCGGCATTGCGCCAGGCACAAGTGTGCGGCAAGGTCCATCCGCGATAATCACCCTTCACATGATGGCCACACCGCCCCCCTCTTTTCAGCCTAACCGTGGGAGTTGGTGGCGTCAGTGGCTGGGTAAAGCATCTGCGCAGCCTTCTGAATTGCTGGCGCAATTGATGATCGTGGCCGAAAACACAACTTACCAGTTCGTGTTCTTTGACCGCTCCGGTGCCATTGAATGGGTCAATCCCGCCTTTGAAAAGCTGACGGGATATTCCCTTGAGCAGATCAAGGGCAAGCACCCGCAAGATGTCCTGCATGGGTCACAGACCAGCGCCAAGGCCCACAGTGATATTGCTGAAGCCATGCTGCTGGGCCGCGCGGTACATACCGAGATCTGTTATCGAACCCGCGACGCCCAGGATTTTTGGCTTGAGCTGGACATTCAACCTGTCAAAGATGCCAACGGCACGGTCAGCGGTTTTGTCAGCGTGCAGCGTGACATCAGCACCGAAGTCGCACAAAGAGAGCGCCTGCGCGCCACCTTTAACACCCAGGCTTGTGGCCTGATCCTGTTCGATGCCCAGGGACTCGTGCAAGAGGCCAACGCCCATGCACTGCAGATGCTGGAGTTGGGTAAAGCCGACCTCATCGGGAGCGCTCTAAACCAACACAGCTGGCACAAAGAAGACGGAAGCCGCTATTTGCCCGAAGAGTTGCCTGTGGCCACCACCTTGGCAAAAGGACAGAACCAGCACAACATGATCGTGGGCTTTAAGCTTGGGCCGACCCGCACCGTCTGGCTCAAGGTCAGCACCGAATTGGTCAACGCGGCCCTCGGTAGCGCTGGCGGTGCTCTGGCAACATTGGTTGATATCACCGCGCTGCGCGAGCATGACCATGCGTTACAGCTGGCCAATTCGCAAGCGCAATTGGCCTTGTCAGAGCTCATTGCCTACCGCACCGCGTTGGACATGCATTCCATCGTGTCGGTCACGGACCCCAAGGGCAACATCACGTTCGTGAACCCCCGGTTTTCGGAGATCAGCGGGTATGCTGAGTCCGAGCTTTTGGGCCAAAACCATCGTCTGCTGAAATCTCCTGGTAACCCGGTTGGCTATTTTGAAGACCTGTGGCGCACGGTGCAGTCAGGCCATACGTGGCACGGTGACATATGCAACCGCGCCAAAGATGGCTCACTCTTTTGGGTGGACAGCACCATCACGCCGGTGTTGGACAACCGTGGGCAGATCGCCCAGTACGTCGCCATTTATTACGACATCACCTTGCGTCGACAAGGCGAGCGGCATCTTCGCGAGAGCCGTGAGCGTTTTCGCAGCCTGCTGGCCATGTCCTCTGACTGGTACTGGGAATGCAACCAAGACTTTCAGTTCAGCTTGGTGTCCGAAGGCATAGACCGCACCGGTATCAACCGCCTGGGCATGATGGGCAAGCGCTTGTGGGAGCTGGAAGTTGACGCCGCCGACCCCGTCTGGAAACGTCACCAGACGGACCTGAAAGCCAATAAAGCCTTCAGCGATTTTGAATTTCGCCTGCGCAAGCCAGATGCCCCCACAGAATGGGTTTGGCTGAGCCTGTCGGGCCAGCCCATGTTAGACATTTCTGGCCGCTTCATTGGCTACAGAGGTGTGGGCCGCGACGTAACAGCGCACCGGGCCGCACAAGACCAGATGTGGGAGCTGGCCAACTTGGACGCCCTCACCGGTTTGCCCAACCGCATGCGCTTTAATGCTGCACTGGAGCATGCGATTGCCGAGGCCTTGCTCACCAAACAACCCTTTGCGCTGGCCATCATTGACTTGGACAATTTCAAGGAGGTGAACGACCTGCTAGGCCACGATGTGGGCGATGAACTGCTCGCGTCTGTCGCCAAACGCCTGCGTCAGTCGCTGCGGTCCAACGACTTGATCGCACGCCTGGGCGGCGATGAGTTCGGCATGCTGATCCATGACATTGGCGCGGGCCCCACCTTGGCGCGCCCCTTGGAAGCCATGATGAACGCCATGACGGCCCCCATGGATTTGGCAGGACAGCTGCGCCGCGTGTCACTCAGCATGGGCGTGACGCTGTTCCCCGATGATGCTTTCGACAGTGCCAGTCTGATCAAAAACGCAGACATCGCGCTCTACCGCGCCAAAGCAGCGGGACGCGGCCAATATGTGCTGTTCCGCCAAGAGCTGCGTTTGGCACTGGAACGCCAAGCCCAGTTGCTGGCTGAGGTGGAAGACGCCATCCGCCTGGGCACGCTCACCCTGCAATACCAGCCGGTGGTGGACATTGACACCCACAGCGTGGTGTCGTTTGAAGCCCTGCTGCGCTGGCAACACCCAACCCACGGCTTGGTGTCAGTTGGCCTGTATCCCCAGGTGTTTGAAAATCAAGGCCTGTCCGCTCGAATAGGCCGACTGGTGGCAGAGTTTGCCCTGTCGCAAGCCGCACAGTGGCTGCACGACGACGTGCCCTTTGCCCGTGTGGCCATCAACGTCACGGCGGCCGACTTTGTGCTCAACGCCTTCCCCGAAAACCTGGCCGAGCGCATGGCGCACCATGGCTTACTACCTCAGCATGTGGGCGTGGAAGTGACCGAAGGCATGTTCTTGGGGCGCACTGCCGTATCCGTTCTGAGCGGCCTGCATGACATTCACAAAATGGGCTGCGAAATCTCGTTTGACGACTTCGGCACAGGCTATGCATCACTCATGCACCTGAAACTGCCAATTGACCGCCTGAAGATTGACCGATCCTTCGTTACTGGCATTGAAAATGACCCCACCAATGCGGCCATTGTTCGAGCCATTGCGGATCTGAGCAAGGCCCTGGGCAAAAAAGTGACGGTGGAGGGCGTGGAAACCCAAGCGCAAGTCGAGTTGCTGAAATCCATGGGCTGCCGCTTTTTCCAGGGCAACTACTTCTCAAAACCCCTGTACGCTTTTGAAGTCCCCGAGTTCATCGCGGACTTCAACCGTGGCGGCCCCGGGCCCTGGGTGCCGCCTAAGCTGGCTTGACCTAAGCGCTGGCCGGAATCAAGAAATCTCGGCTGATTCGTCCACCCAGTTCATTGATGCGGTCCAAGAACTGCGTCAGGTAGGCATGCAGTCCGGTCGCCAAAATCTCGTCAATGCGGCCAAACTCTAGGTCGGCGCGCAGCTTGCCCGCGCGACGCAGGGTCTCACCCGACTGGTCGTTAGCCACCATTTCCAGGTTCTTGACCACTTCGTCCAGACTGGCATGCAGCGAGCGTGGCATGTCGGCGCGCAAAATCAGCAACTCGGCCACACGCTCAGGTTTGATCACGTCGCGGTAAACCTTGCGGTAGATCTCAAAGCCGCTGACGCTGCGCAGAATGGCGCTCCAGTGGTAGAAATCGTATTCCTGGTCCTTTTCGCTGGCCGCACCAAAAAAGTCGCTTTCCACCGCATGGAATTTCACATCCACCAAGCGTGCCGTGTTGTCGGCGCGTTCCAGGAAGGTGCCCAGGCGCATGAAGAACAGCGATTCGTCCATCAGCATGGTGCCCAGCGTCACACCACGAGACAGGTGCGAGCGGAACTTGACCCATTCCAAAAACTGTGACGGGTCGCGCTCAAATTCGCCTGAGCGCAACATGCGGTTGACTTCCAGCCATGTCTGGTTGAGCGTTTCCCAGACTTCAGTGGTGAGCGTGCCACGCACGGCGCGTGCGTTTTCGCGTGCTGCTTTGAGGCACGACACGATGGATGAGGGATTCCCTTCGTCCTTGACCATGAACTCCATCACGTCCTTGGCCGTGATTTCGCCATGTTTGGCCTGGTAGGCAGGCAACAGCTCGCTGATGCTCAACAAGCCTTGCCATCCCATTTGGGCGACAGCGGCAGATTGGGGCAGCAAACTGGTTTGATAGTTCACGTCCAGCATGCGGGCGGTGTTCTCCGCGCGCTCGGTGTAGCGTGACATCCAGAACAGGTGATCGGCGGTTCTTGAAAGCATGTCTGTTCTCCCCTTCTTATTCCAAAATCCAGGTGTCTTTGGTGCCACCGCCTTGACTGCTGTTGACCACCAAGGAGCCATCTTTTAGCGCCACGCGGGTCAAACCGCCTGGCACCATTTGCACGGTCTTGCCGCTGAGCACAAAGGGCCGCAAATCGATATGGCGCGGGGCAATTCCGCTTTCCACAAACGTGGGGCAGCTTGAGAGGCTTAGCGTGGGCTGGGCAATGTAGCCATCGGGTTTGGCCAGGATGGCCTTGCGGAAGTCTTCAATCTCAGCCGTGGTGGAGGCCGGCCCCACCAGCATGCCGTAGCCGCCTGCGCCGTGTACTTCTTTGACAACCAAGTCTTTCAGGTTGGCCAAGGTGTAAGCCAGGTCATCCTTTTTGCGACACATGTAGGTAGGCACATTGTTCAAAATGGGTTTTTCACCCAAATAGAACTCAATCATCTGTGGCACATAGGGGTAGATGGATTTATCGTCGGCCACACCGGTTCCTACGGCATTGCAGATGGCCACATTGCCCGCTCGGTAAGCGTCCATCAAGCCTGCACAGCCCAGCGTGGAGGTGGGGCGGAAGGCGAGCGGATCCAAAAAGTCGTCATCCACGCGGCGGTAAATCACATCCACACGCTGTGGGCCACGCGTGGTGCGCATGTAGACAAAGCGGTCTTTCACAAAAAGGTCTTGGCCCTCAACCAACTCAACACCCATTTGCTGGGCCAAAAAGGCGTGTTCAAAGTAAGCCGAGTTGTACATGCCCGGCGTCAGCACCACCACCAGGGGTTCTGCAGCGCTGGCCGGGGCCGAGGCCCTCAAGGTTTCCAGCAGCAAATCGGGGTAATGGGCAACGGGTGCCACCTTGTAGGTGCTGAACAGGTCCGGAAAAAGCCGCATCATCATCTTGCGGTCTTCCAACATATAGCTCACGCCGCTGGGCACGCGCAGGTTGTCTTCCAGCACGTAGTACTCGCCTTCGCCTGCGGCGTTGGGCGCACGCACGATGTCGATTCCGCTGATCTGCGAGTAAATATTGCCCGGCACATTCACGCCGACCATCTCCGGGCGGTACTGGGCATTGTTCAGAATTTGCTCAGCAGGCACGATGCCTGCCTTGATGATGTCCTGGTCGTGGTACACGTCATGGATGAATCGGTTGAGTGCGGTAACCCGCTGAACCAGGCCGCGCTCCATGCTGGCCCATTCACCCGACGGAATGATGCGGGGAATCAGGTCAAACGGAATCAGACGCTCGGTACCCGATCCGTCCTCATCTTTGGCACCATAAACGGCAAAAGTGATGCCAACTCGGCGAAAAATCATTTCCGCTTCGTCGCGCCGCAGGCGCATCACATCGGCGCTTTGTTGGCTCAACCACTGGGCGTAGCGCTGGTAGTGTTCACGCTCCTGACCGGCCTGATAAGGCAGCTGAGCATACATTTCGTCAAACTTGTTCATGGGTACGTCTCCTCTGCATAGCATACCAAGGCAATAAAGCACTTAGTGTGCCAATCCGGCATAAGCACATGCATGACCGTCAACAGGGAGCGGCCTGCACAATAGGCATACGCCCAGCATAGGCACTTTGTGCCAGCTCAGCACAATTGCAGCGTGCGCAGTAGGATGAACTTTCGTCCCCTACGTGACCTCACCCTACCCGTGACTGTTTCCGACAGCGCAACCGCCGCACAACCCCTGACGGAAAGCCCCGCCGGGCAGGTGCCTACCCGCCGTTTTCTGCGTCTCGGTGCCCGGGACTGGCTGGCAGTCATCGTCTGCTCGCTCATGGCGTTTGGGGTCGTGCAGCAGTCTCAAAACCAGATTCAACAAGCGCTGGAGCTGGATCTGCAAAGTGACGCCGATCACACCGCGTCACGGATAGAGTCGCTCAGCAACAACGGCACCGTGATGGGTGGCGCGCAACTCATGGGCTTGGTCGCCAGCAGTGTCAAGCGCACGCTGTCGACCCGTGGCAGTGCCGGCAACGCCGAGACCTTGGCAAATTTCAAGGCCATGATCCTCGAATTTAACGCCCGAAGTGTGGCCGTTATTGATGCTGACGGCACCACCCGAGCTGTGCTGGATCAGACAGGCCGCACTGAAGGGGTGGGGGTGAACTACAGTGTGCGTCCTTACTTTGGCTTGGCCATGGCGGGGCGGCCCAATATCTTTCCTGCGGTCGAGACCCAGACCAATGAGCGGGACTTGTTTTACGCCGCGCCGGTGCGCAACCCCACAGATCCGCCCGGGGTCAATCAAGGCGTCTTAATTGTCGAAATGTCAGCCGAGATCCTGGACGCCGCACTGGATGAACACAGTGGGCCAGCGCTCCTGGTCTCACCAGATGGCGTGGTGTTTGCCGCTAACCGCGAATCCTGGACGCTCCGACTGGTGGCGCCAGTCCCCGCAGAGCGCCAAGGCGCCATCAACAGTCTTTACCAGTTTGGGAGCCTCTTCACCGGGAAAGGCCCAAGCCTGATTCCGGTACACATCAAAGGCAAAGACGCGTGGGATGCCAGCCGCCATTACGCTGTGGCGCGCCACACGCTCAACTGGCCTGACCAGTCGGGTCAATGGCAAGTGCTTTTGCTGACAGACCGGGCCAGGCCAACCACGGAGCGCATTCAACAGGGGCTGCGCGGCGCGGCCTTTTGGTTAATTGGCTTGTTTGCCTACTTTGCCTGGTCGCGTCGCAACCGCATGAAAGAGGCGGCAGCAGCACAACGCGAAGCCAACGAAGCGGAGTTGCGCCGGATCAGCGCCATGGCGGAGGCCAGCACCCAACGCATGCGTGACATGAGCGACGCCTTGCCCTGTGCGGTGTTCCAGTTGATCAAGCCCGCCCAGGGCAAACTGTATTGCGCCTTTGTGGGCAAGCCAGTTGTCACCTTGCTCGGGGTAACGGTGGCCGAGATCTTGAAGGACCACCAAGTTCACCTGCGCAACGTGCACCCAGAGGATTTGCCACCGCTCATCCAAACACTACAAGGGACCCGCAACCTGGTCCAGGAGGGCTTGACTGACCAGGTCCCCGTCTCGGCCAAGTACCGGGTGGTGCTGCCCAAGGGCATTCGCTGGATTCAAATGCACGCTTTTGGTGCCAAACGTGGCGACACCATGGTCTGGAGCGGTTACTGGATGGACGTGACCGAACAGACCGAGGCCATGGCCACCGTCGCGGAGCAGTTGCGCTTTCAGGAACTGTTAATTGACGCGATCCCCACGCCCATCTTCATCAAAGACACCCAAGCCCGCTACCTCAGTGTGAACCAGGCGTATGAAGACGCCTACGGGGTCAAACGCGAAGAACTCATCGGCAAAGACCTGACCCAAACCAACCAGGTCGCGCGCGATTTGCGTGAGCAGTTTCAGCGGGAACAGTTGGAGCTGATTGCCACTGGCGGCATGCTGCATAAGGAACGCGACATTCTGTGGAAAGACGGCACGCTCCATCACGAGTTGTACTGGGGCCGTGGATTCCGGCGGCCTGACGGCAGCCCCGCAGGCATGGTGGGCGTTTCGCTGGACATCACACGCACCATGGAAGTGCAACGCACCATGGAGAGGCGCGAGCAAATGATGCGAACGGTACTCGAGACGGCCCCCAGCGCCCTGGTGGTCTCGCGCACCGATGGCAGCATCGTGTTTTATAACCAGCGCGCGCTGGATATCTTCCAGATCAGCGCCGAACAGCTCAAGGCGGAAGGCTCCATTGCCCGCTACGCTGACCCTGCAGAAAGAAGGTCACTGCGCGGCAAGCTTGAAGAACGCAGCAGCTTCGGCGCTGAAGTTGAGCGCAAACGCGGCGACGGCACCCACTTTTGGAGCTATGTCACCGCGACAAAAGGTGAATTTGACGGAAGCCCAGCCGTGTTCAGCTGGACAGACGACATTTCGCAGCGCAAACAAACTGCCGACGCCTTGCAGCAAGCCAAAGAAGCCGCGGAGGCCGCCGCATCGGCCAAATCTGCCTTCCTGGCCAACATGAGCCACGAGATCCGCACGCCCATGAACGCCATCATCGGACTGGCCCACCTGGCGCTGCGCACCGACTTGTCCACCCAGCAACGTGACTACATCCAGAAGGTGCATGGAGCCGGGCAATCACTGCTGGGCATCATCAACGACATTTTGGATTTCTCCAAGATCGAAGCAGGCAAGCTGGAGGTGGAAAGCATTGCCATGAACCTGGACGATGTGCTCACACAAGTGTCCACGGTGACCAGCGGCAAGGCGTGGGAAAAGGGCTTGGAGCTTCTCTTTGAAGTGCCAGGCAACGTGCCCCGCCAGCTCTTGAGCGACCCGCTGCGTCTGGGCCAGGTACTGGTTAACCTGATCAACAACGCGGTCAAGTTCACTGAAACCGGGCAAATCCTGGTGCGCTGCCATGCCACCGGTATGGACCCAAGCCTTGCGTTAACAGAGCAGACCAGCCCTGACAAACCTACCCAAGTTCGCCTGCATTTTTCAATACAAGACACGGGCATCGGCATGACGCCTGAGCAATGCAGTCGCCTCTTTACGGCCTTTTCCCAGGCTGATGAATCCACCACCCGTAAATTTGGCGGCACAGGCTTGGGGCTCTCCATCTCCAAACGCTTGGTGGAGTTACTGGACGGTGAGATCACGGTCCAAAGCGAGGCCGGCAAAGGCTCGGACTTTCGATTCACCTGGGTGTGCACACTTGCCACGGGAGAGCAGACGCCGCGCCGCCATCTGCCCGACAACCTGTCGGGCATGCGCGTCCTGGTGGTGGACGACAACATGGCCGCCCGCGACATCCTGGGCAGCGCATTGCGCGAATTCAAAATGCAGGTGGACATGGCATCGGGCGGCACGGAGGCGCTGGCCGCCATCCGCTCGGGCGACGCAGACCAGCCCTACCGGGTGATCTTTACCGACTGGAACATGCCAGGCATGGACGGCATCGCCCTCACCGAAAAGATCAAGGCTGACCCGCGCTTGCTTCACCAGCCGCAGGTGGTTTTGGTCACCGCCTTTGGCCGCGAAGAGATTCGCCAGCGGGCAGAGCAGACGCCGGTTGACGGTTTCATGCTCAAGCCCATCAACCAGTCCATGCTGGTCGACACGCTGGTCAGGCTATTTGCCACCGATATTCAGCGTGAAAGCCAGACCTATCAGCAGACGGAGCAAGTGCCACGCCTTGACGGCCTGCGCGTGCTGCTGGCGGAGGACAACGAGATCAATCAGCAAATTGCGGTGGAGCTGATGCATTCGGCAGGCGTGAACGTGGACGTGGCGGACAACGGCCAAATAGCGGTGGACAAGCTGCTGAAGGGCGGGCCCCAGGCTTATCACCTGGTGCTGATGGACTTGCAAATGCCCATCATGGACGGCCACCAGGCCACGCTAGCGATCCGCAAAGATCCGCAGTTTGCCCAGCTGCCCATCATTGCCATGACGGCCCATGCCCTGGTTGAAGAGCGCGCCCGGTGCATCGCGGAAGGCATGAATGACCACATCACCAAGCCCATCGACCCTGCGCTGCTGTACCAAACGCTGCAGCATTGGGGCGGACACGCCGCAGTGCCGGTGGTGGTAAGCGCCGCTTCGCCAGCCAGACCTGCAAGCATGCACGCCAGCCCCACAACAAACGGCGCGGCGGAGGTAGACGCGCTGCAAGCTGCCGTGCCTGGGCTAGACGTGGCGTCTGCCTTGCGCAGGGTCGCGGGCAACCTCAAGCTATACCAAGGCCTGCTGCGCCGCTACGCGGACGATCAAGCGCACGCCCCCGAGCGCATTCGTGACCGCTTGGCGCTGGGCGACCGATCGGGTGCCGAGCTGTTGGCCCACACGCTGAAAGGTGTTTCGTCCAATATCGGTGCCCAGGCGGTTGCGGCGCAAGCGGCCTTGCTGGAAACCGCGCTGCGCGGGGCAGCATCCCCCGAGGCCTTGGCCGATCTGCTCACCCAGACAACGCAAGCATTGGTGCCGCTGGTTGCTGAACTTCAAGCCTGGCTGAGTCCTGGCGGTGATGCGGCTGAGGGCAGCGCCAGCCTGCAGCCCATCGACCTGGACTTGCAGACCGAGTTGCACGCCTTGGGCCGCATGCTGGATGACATGGACGGCGACGCGTCTGAGTTACTGGAGGCCCTGCTGCCGCGCCTGCAATCGTGCATAGACCCGCAGGTTTTGCGCGATTTGCACACCAAGGTATCGGATTTCAATTTTGACGATGCGGCCGCTTTGCTTCGTGAGGTGTTGGCTTAAGTTATTGGCTTAAGGCGGCACATGGTGCCAGTAACGCCGTGCCACAACGCGCTGGCAGTGAACGCGCATGGGCTCTGTTGATCGCCACGTAGCTGCGCCGCAATGGCTGGAATCCAACAAATCGATGCCTTGCATTTGATAGCGCTCAAGCACGGCAGGTGCTGGGTGCCCAAAGCGGTTGCGGTAGCCCGCTTGCACCAGCGCAAAACGGGGCGACACCGCCTGCACGAAGGCGTCGGTGGAGGAGGTTCGGCTGCCATGGTGCGGCACCAGCAGCACATCTGCATGCAAGTCGGCCCCGCCGCCCTGTTCATGGGCTAACAATTGAGCCTCCTGCGCCGCCTCAATGTCGCCCGTCAGCAGAATTTTTTGGCCCTGGGTGTGGGCGGTCGAGCCTGATGTGCTGATGCGCAGCACGCAACTGAGCGCATTGGACTTGGCAGGCGTGGCGTAATCCGCCGCCTGGGGGTGGATCACTTCAAACAAGACGCCGTCCCAGTGCCAACGCTGCCCCACCTCGCAGCGCTGTACCGGGCGCAGGGCTTGCAAGGCGTGGTCTGCTTCAATCGAACTCAACAACGTGGCCTGCGGCTGCATGCCCAGAACCGCCATCGCGCCGCCGGTGTGGTCCGTGTCGCGGTGGCTCAGCACCAGGGTGTCCAGCTTCTCGTCCAGTCGGCGCAGCAGCGGCAGCAAAACGCGGTGCCCTGCGTCTGTCTCTGGCCCCCAGCGCGGGCCAGCGTCATACAGCAGGCTGTGATGGGCCGTGCGTACCAGCACGGCTGTGCCTTGGCCCACATCGGCGGCAATCAGCTCGACTTGCCCGTCCACCGGGCGTCCAGGCTGCCACAGCAACACGGGCAACATCAGGGGCAAACCCAACAAGCGCCACGCCCAGGGCAGTCGTTTGGCCAGCAGCGCACCCCCCAGCACCGCAGCAACGGCAAGCCAAATGGGCGGCGTGGGCATGGCGATCATCGCCATGGGCCATGCGGCCAGCCAGTTCAACACAGCACCCATCGCTGAAATGCCCCAAGCTGCCGCTTGCCAGAATCCGCCCCAGGCCACGCCAGCCATGCTGAGCGGCGTGACCACCAGCGTCACCCAGGGGATCGCCAGCAGGTTGGCCAGCAGCCCGACCAAGGACACCTGACCAAAAAGCAGCAAGCCCAGCGGCGTCAAGGCGAGTGTGACGACGGCTTGCTCGCGAAACATGGCCCTAAAATGCTTGTTACGGCTTACCCCATAAGCATTTTTAGCTTCCAAATCTGTAGCAAACAGCACCCCTACGGCCACAAAGCTCAGCCAGAACCCCGCCGACAGCAGCGCCCAGGGGTCCCACAGCAGCACCACGGCCATGGCCGCCAGCCAGACATGCCGCCAGGGCCAATGCGCCCCGCTGGTGCGCAAGGCCACCGCCACAAAGAGCATCAGCACCGTGCGCTGGGCGGGCACGCCCCAGCCGCTGAACACGGCATAGGCCACGGCCAGCCCAAGCCCACCCCAGGCTGCGGCCAATGGCGCAGGAAACAGCATGCACAGCCTGGTCGATTGCCGCCAGCCAAAGCGCAGTAGCCAGGCCGCAGCCCAGGCAAACAAGGTCACATGCAGGCCCGAGATGCTCATCAAGTGCGCAACCCCTGTGGCGCGGAAAATGTCCCAATCTGCCCGCTCAATGGCGGCTTGGTCTCCCACCAGCAGGGCCGCGATCACACCCGCAGTGCGGCGCTCGCTCACGCTGGCATAGACGCTGTCTCGCACCTGTTGGCGAACGCGCTCCACGGGGTAACGCCAACTCATCTGCTGCATCTGGGCACCTTGCCCCGTCGCCTTGCCTTTGCCGCTGCGCACATAACCTGTGGCCTGCAAACCTTGCTCCCAAAGCCAAAGTTCGTAGTCAAAGCCACCGGGATTGGCATTGCCATGGGGGGCCTTCAGCCGCACGGTCAGTTGCCAGACCTGTCCGGCCACCAGTTCGGGCACCAGAGGGTCGTTGGCCGTCTCGCCGTACCAGCCTAAGTAGATCGAGGGCGGTAGGCTCACGAACTGTCCATCCGCCGTGGCAGATTCCACCTGCAGCCTGAACCGCGCGCCACCCGCGTTGCGCTGAGGCATGGCGGACACCGTGCCCAGCACCTGAATGTCGCGCCCCTCCAACTCAGGCGGCATGGCGTGGCTGGCGAACACCAGGGCACGCAAGCCGCACAAGGCAAATGTCAGGCCTACAACGGCCAGGCATGCCAAAAAGCCCCGCCACACCGAAAACGCTACAACTTTACTAGCGACAAATGACGCCAGTATTGCCGAAACAACCAAAATGACAGCGTAAAACAGCCATCCGTCAAGCGCCGACTGCTGCAACTGCAGCGCCGTGCCCAGCACCACGCCGCCAAAGCCCCAGCTCAGCACTGGGTGGCGCTGCGTCACATCGCTGGGCAACGACGCCCCAGGCCGCCACCTTTGCAACCATTGCCACAGGGAATACCTGTGAATGAACAGGGACGTGAACATGACCCAATGCTAAACCGGCATGCGCAATGGGCGTCAATGTGCCTCATGCGCGCACCAACTTGGCTCAGGACTTGCTAAGCTACTGACACAACACCTCACGGTCATGCCCGCAAGCACAAGCACCCCGGAGCATGAACGCACTTTCACGTTAAAAAGCGCCGCCATCCATGTCCATTCACGCCGCCTTAAGCCACATCACCCACTACAGCTATGACCGCCTGGTCAATTTGGGGCCGCAGGTTATCCGCTTGCGCCCCGCGCCGCACAGCCGCAGCAATGTGATTTCGTATTCGCTGAAGGTGGAGCCCGCTGGCCACTTCATCAATTGGCAGCAAGACCCCTTCTCTAACTACCAGGCGCGGCTGGTTTTCCCCGAAAAAACCAAAGAGTTCAAGGTGACAGTGGACTTGGTGGTCGAGATGGCGGTGTACAACCCCTTCGACTTCTTCCTGGAGCCCTCCGCCGAGAACTTCCCGTTCAAGTACGACGCGGTCACCCAGCAAGAACTGCAGCCCTACCTGGCGGCAGACGCCGTCACGCCGCTGGTCAAAGCCTATCTGGCCAAGATTGACCGCAAGCCCAAACGCACGATTGACTTTTTGGTCGGCATCAACCAGATGCTGCAAAAGGACGTGAGCTACCTGATCCGCATGGAACCCGGTGTGCAAACGGCTGAAGAAACACTGAGCTTAGGCAGCGGCTCATGCCGCGACTCGGGCTGGCTGATGGTGCAACTGCTGCGCCACTGCGGCTTGGCTGCGCGCTTTGTGTCGGGCTACCTGATCCAGTTGAAATCTGACGTCAAAGCGCTGGACGGCCCCAGCGGCACCGAGGTAGATTTTTGCGATCTGCACGCCTGGTGTGAGGTCTATTTGCCCGGCGCGGGCTGGATCGGCTTTGACCCCACTTCCGGCCTGATGGCTGGCGAAGGCCATATCCCCCTGGCCTGCACGCCTCAGCCCTCAGGTGCGGCACCTGTAGAAGGCGGCGTAGACAAGTGTGAAGTCACGTTCAGCCACCACATGGGCGTGACCCGCATTTATGAATCCCCCCGCGTCACCAAACCCTACACCGAGGAACAGTGGTCAGACATCATGGCCCTGGGTGAATCGGTAGACCGCCAACTGGTGGGCGGTGACGTGCGTCTGACCATGGGTGGCGAGCCCACCTTTGTGGCCACCGCCGACCGCGACGCCGGTGAGTGGAACACCGATGCCTTAGGCCCCACCAAGCGCGGCTTTGCTACCGAACTCGTGCACAAGCTGCGCAATGAATACGGCCAAGGCGGCTTTTTGCACTTTGGCCAGGGCAAGTGGTATCCCGGCGAGCAATTGCCCCGCTGGGCGCTGAGCATTTGCTGGCGTGCCGACGGCCAGCCCATTTGGCAAAACGCGGACCTGTTTGCCGATGAGCGCCAGGTCATGCATTACACGTCTGAGGACGCCAGCCGCTTCACCCGCACGCTGGCGGCCAAGCTCGGATTGACTGACAAGTTTGTGGAAACTGCGTTTGAAGACGTCTGGTATTACCTGTGGCGTGAGCGCCGCCTGCCGGTGAACGTGGACCCGTTTGATTCGCGCCTGGACGATGAACTGGAGCGTGTGCGCCTGCGCCGCGTGTTTGAGCAAAAGCTCGATAGCCCCGTGGGCTATGTGCTGCCGCTGGCGGCGGACGACAGCCCTGCACTTTCAGGGCCGCAGTGGTCCACAGGCCCCTGGTTCCTGCGTGACGAACGCATGTACCTGATGCCTGGCGACTCGCCCATGGGCTACCGCCTGCCACTGGATTCACTCCCTTGGGTCAGCCAGGGTGACTACCCTTATTTGGTAGAGCGCGACCCGTTTGCGCCTGATGTGCAAGGCGCGTTGCCCTCAAGCAGTGCCCTGCATGGGCGCTACGGTCAGGCTCGCGGGCTGCCCCAAGGCTATGGCACCGACAAATTCGGTGTGTCTTACCTCGCACCAGGTCAACCGGGGGCGGCACGGCATGCGCTGCAAGATGCACGCGGCCCTGGCCGTGCCCCGCTTGGCCCAGGCCAATCCGAACCGCAGGGCTTGTTGCGCACCCCTGGTAAACACGAATCAGCCCACTGGGTCACCCGCACCGCCGTCTGCGTGGAAGCGCGAGACCCGCGCCGCGCCAATGGCCCCAAAGCCGAAGCGCAAGGCACCAAGACTGGCGTGCTGTACGTGTTCATGCCGCCGCTGGCACGCCTAGAAGACTATTTGGATTTGCTGGCAGCCGTAGAAGCCACGGCCGCAGAGCTGAAAGTCAAAATCGTGTTGGAAGGCTACCCGCCCCCACGCGATGCACGCCTGAAGCTGCTGCAAGTCACCCCTGACCCCGGCGTGATCGAGGTCAACATCCACCCCGCGCACAACTGGGGCGAACTGGTGCAGCACACCGAGTTCTTGTACCAAGCTGCGTTTGAAACCCGCCTCACCGCCGAGAAGTTTATGCTGGATGGCCGCCACACCGGCACAGGCGGCGGGAACCACTTTGTGATGGGCGGTGCCACACCGTCGGACAGCCCGTTTCTGCGCAGACCCGAGATGCTGGCCAGCCTGATCCTGTACTGGCACAACCACCCTTCTCTGAGCTACCTGTTCAGCGGCATGTTCATTGGCCCAACCAGCCAGGCCCCACGCGTGGACGAGGCGCGCAATGACCAGTTGTATGAGCTGGAAATCGCCATCAAGGAAATCACCCGAAACCGCGAGTTGTACGGCCAAAACATGCCTCCGTGGCTCGTGGACCGCACCCTGCGCAATGTGCTGGTGGACGTGACAGGCAACACCCATCGCAGCGAGTTCTGCATCGACAAGCTGTATTCACCGGACTCGTCCACGGGTCGATTGGGCCTATTGGAGTTGCGCGCCTTTGAGATGCCACCGCATGCCCGCATGAGCGTGGCCCAGCAACTGCTGCTGCGTGCTCTGGTCGCACGCTTTTGGAACATGCCGTATCAAGCCCCCGCCACGCGCTGGGGCACCGAACTGCATGACCGCTATCTGCTGCCCACTTTCGTCAAAATGGATTTTGAGGACGTGCTGACCGAAATGCGCGAAGCGGGCTTTGCGTTTGACAACGCCTGGTTTGCACCGCACTTCGAGTTCCGCTTCCCGCTCGTCGGCCAAGTGCAATCCAAAGGCGTCGAGCTGACCCTGCGCAACGCGCTGGAGCCCTGGCATGTGATGGGCGAAGAAGGCTCGCCCGGCGGCACCGTGCGCTATGTGGATTCGTCACTGGAGCGCATCGAGGTGCGCGTCACAGGCCTGAACGAAAGCCGTTACTGCATCACAGTGAATGGACGCGCCCTGCCGCTGCAGCCCACTGGCGTGAAGGGTGAATACGTGGCTGGCGTGCGGTTCAAAGCCTGGGATCTGCCCAGCGCCTTGCACCCCACCATACGCGCCCATGCGCCGCTGACCTTTGACATTGTGGACACCTGGATGCAGCACAGCCTGGGTGGCTGCCAGTACTTTGTGGCCCACCCCGGTGGACGCAATTACGACACCTTCCCGGTCAACAGCTTCGAGGCCGAAAGTCGCCGCCTGTCGCGCTATTTCCGCATGTGCCACACCCCCGGCAAGATGCAGGTGCCACCCGCCACCATCAACGTGGCTGGCAGCCGGGAGTTTCCGTTCACGGTGGATTTGCGGCGCAGCACCTAAAAGCGGAACTATTTCACGAAAAAGACCCACATCTGTGGGTCTTTTTGTTGGGGCCAAGCCTGGTTTAGCTGGCCTTCTGAGCCATGCTTGGCGACAATCAAACGCCTCAATTCGAGGCTTGACAAACACCTAATACTTTATTGCAGTTTTTGCAATTGCCATAACAAAAACCGAGGATTTTATGCAACGTCGTCTCTGGATCAAGCACGCCACTCAAGCCGCCACCGCACTGCTGATCGCCGCCCCTTTGTTGGCCAGCGCGCAGTCCACCTTCCCCGCCAAGCCCATCAAATTGCTCGTGGCTTTCCCTGCGGGCGGCCCCACCGACATCACCATGCGCGCCTTGGCCGATAACGCCAGCAAAATTTTGGGCCAAACCGTGGTGATCGAGAACAAAGCGGGCGCAGGCGGCACACTGCCCGCGCAGGCCTTGCAGACGTCACAGCCTGACGGCTACACGGTGGCCCAAATCCCGCTGGGCGTCTTCCGCCTGCCCTACACCACCAAGATGAGCTGGGACCCGATCAAGGACATCAGCTACGTGATCAACGTCACCGGTTATGCCTTTGGCATTGCCGTGCCCACCAGCGGCCCGATCAAGACCTGGGCTGACTTTGTGGCCTATGCCAAAGCCAATCCTGGCAAATTGAGCTACGGCTCCACCGGCACGCTGACCACGCCGCACCTGACCACGGAATTGATCGCGCAAAAGCTGGGCCTAGAGCTGAACCACATCCCCTACAAAGGCTCAGCCGACCTGAACCAAGCCGTGATGGGTGGCCACTTGATGGCACTGGCTGACTCCACAGGTTTTGCGCCGCTCGTCGAATCGGGCAAGGTGAAAGTGCTGGTGACCTGGGGCGAAAAGCGCTTGGCCAAGTTCCCGGATGCTCCCACACTGAAGGAAGTGGGCATTGATCTGGTACAGAACTCGCCCTTCGGCATTGCGGCTCCTCGTGGCACGCCACCGGATGTTGTCAAGAAGTTGCACGACGCCTTCAAGAAGGCCATGGAAGAACCGAGCTATGTGCAAGCCCTGGCCCGCTACGACATGCTGCCCATGTACATGGATTCCACCCAGTACCTGAAGTTTGCGCAGGATACGTTTGCGCGTGAAAAGGCTTTGGTCGAGAAGCTGGGCTTGGGTAAGCCGCAGTAGTTTTTCACAATGCAGCGTCGCCTGGGGTCATGGCCTCAGGTGGCCATGCTCAGGGTTGGTTGCGAGGGGCGGCCGACTGGGGAAGTCCAAACACCCGGTCAAAGCACCAAGTGAAAACGATGGCGTACACAAAAAAGAAGGCCATCAAGCCCAGGTTCGCAACAAACGCCACCCAGAGCGAGGTGTTCAACCACAGCGCCATGACGGGCACCAAGATGACGGCCAGCCCACCTTCGAAGCCCGTGGCATGCACCACGCGCCGCACAAAGGACCTCCCCCGCACGGCTTGGCGCGACTCCCATCGTTCAAAGAACGCGTTGAACACATAGTTCCATGCCAGCGCAATGCTGGACAACAGCACAGCGAGCCCCAAACTCGAAACCGCAGATTCGTTAAACGCCACGCTCAGCACCGGCCCGACAACGGCAATGGCGAAGACTTCGTACATGCCGGCCTGCAAGATTCGTCGGGTGGAGGGGGTCATATTGCAGTCTGCCAGGTTTCGATTGGTTTTGGCGGAAGGCCAGCGCGCCTCACGGGCGTACGCGTGTGGACAGCAGCGCCTGCGCAAACTCCTCAAACCCAGCGCCACGCTCGCTGGGCGTGATGTAGCGCGGTAGATGCGTCAACTGCGACTCAAAGCGCCGGATGTTCGCCACACCTACGCTGTGGGTAAAGGCCTCGAACATCAACTGGTCGTTGGTGGAATCGCCCACATACGCCCAACGATCCATCTCCAGCGACAAGTCTCGCCCGAACAGCTCTCGCACAATCCAGCGCGCACCAGCCAGCTTGTTGTGGTCGCCATACCAGCCGTTGATGTGGATGCTGCTGACGGTGGCGTTCATGCCCTCGCTTTGCATGATCTGCACGGCCTGGGCGATGCGCTCAGGCGGCAAATGGGTAAATTCGCTGTGGTCAATGGCGATGTCAGTCTCACGGCCTATGCTGTCCTGCGACACGGTCGCGCCCGGCACTTCGCGCACCACGCGCGCGGCAACTTCTTGCATGCGCGCATAGTTGCGCTCACGTGTGGCAGCATCTTGTTGGTATATTTTTGATAGCGAACTACGCTTATCTGTATTGCCGAAAGCACTGTTTTTGTTCTGCAAAGTGAGTGCAACCGCCCCGTTTTCAGCGACGATGGCGTCCACCGGCCAGGCCGCAGCAAACGGCTCGCTCCAGCCGACCGGACGGCCTGTGATGGGAATGACATGTAGGCCTGCTGCCTTCAGCGCACCCAAGGCCGCCACCGTCGAGGCGGGCACGTGGCCATCGGTCGTTAAGGTGTCATCAATGTCCGTGAAGACGCCGATGATCTGGCGGCGATCCGCCTCTGGCCAATCAAGCAACGGCCTCATCGATATCAACCCGCGTTTTGCAGCGCCAGGCCCGCGTGCTCGCGCAGCGGATGGAAGTGAATTTTGGGGAAGCGCTCTTGCGCCAAGCGCACGTCATAGGGGCTGGTGCACAGGTACGCCAGCGTATCGGCCGCGTCGCGCGCCATGCGCTGCGGATAGGCGTTGATGAACTGGTTGAGTTCGGTCGCCGTGTCCGCAGTGATCCAGCGCGCGCCGGTGTACTGGCAGCTTTCCAAACGCACGTCGGCGTCGTATTCGGCTTTCAGGCGGTGTTGAACCACTTCAAACTGCAACTGACCGACAGCGCCCAGCAACATTGAGCCACCGGCCTCGGGGCGGAAGACTTGAATCGCGCCTTCTTCACCCAGCTGCGCCAAGCCCATCTGCAACTGCTTGGTGCGAAGCGGGTTCTTGAGCAGCACGGTCATGAAGAGTTCTGGCGCGAAGAAAGGCAGGCCCGTGAACTGCAAATTGACACTACCGTCCGTGATGGTGTCGCCCAGCTGCACGCCGCCGTGGGTGGTAAAGCCGATGATGTCGCCCGCAAAGGCTTCTTCCACCGCCTCGCGCCGCTGGCTCATGAACGTGACCACGCTGGTGGGGCGCAGCTCTTTGGCGGTGCGCATCACCTTGAGCTTCATGCCGGGTGTGTATTTGCCTGACGCCATGCGCACAAAGGCGATGCGGTCGCGGTGATTGGCGTCCATGTTGGCCTGCACCTTGAACACCACGCCGCTGAAGGCGTCGTCTTCGGGCTGGATTTCTTTGATCTCGGGCTGCTTGTTGACGATGCGGCTGCTGGTGCGCGACTGGGGCGACGGGGCCAGATCAACCAGCGCGTCTAACACTTCCATCACACCGAAGTTGTTCACACCGGAGCCAAAGAACACCGGGGTTTGGCGGCCTTCCAGAAAAGCTTGATGGTCCCAGGTGGGGGAGGCACCCGCGGCCAGCTCCATGCTGTCCAGCGCCTCGTCGTATTCCTGGCCAAAGCGCGCACGCAGCGCATCTTGATCCGCCAGCGGCATGGCGTCAAAGTCTTGCGGCAGACGCTCAGAGCCGGATTCAAACACCGTCATGGCTTGCGTGCGCAGGTTCATGATGCCGCCGAACTGCTTGCCTTTGCCCACAGGCCAAGTCATGGGCACGCAAGGCATGCCGAGTTCGCGCTCCACCTCGTCCAGGATGTCCAGCGGGTCGCGCACTTCGCGGTCCATCTTGTT